>JAEEGH010001317.1_pt1 | contig 72451 bp, 76 predicted proteins | sample 9134181 | NCBI WGS metagenome assembly JAEEGH01 (sample SAMN16246544, study PRJNA631951) | gut metagenome | biome: gut microbiome; feature: rumen; material: DP-attached | host: Bos | place: Iran: Karaj | collected 2018-10 | reverse complement strand
GGCGTCTTTACGCATGGCTTTGTAGCCAAGGAACAGTTGAATGGCATGTTGCAGGGAATGGATGCCAGCATCGTCCCGTTAACCACCAGAATCAGGGGAGCGTTTCCCAGCAAAGTGTTTGACATCCTGCCGCATGGACTGCCCGTTATCTATTGTGGCGGTGGCGAGGCGGCAGCGTTCATCGACAGCCGTCATGTGGGACTGATCTGTGCCCCAGGCGACTATGTGGCATTGACAGCGTGCATCAAGCAGCTGCGCGATATGTCTGACCGCGATTTCCTGGCTTTGTCTGAACGGTGTCAACAGTTAGGACGTACCGAACTCGACTTCGACCGTCAGATGAAGGCGTGCAGGGAGTTTCTAAATGTAATCAAATAATCATTCTATGAGAAATCTATATGTGGCATTTTTGGTGTCTCTGGTGTCATTTCTGGTGTCATGGCTGGTATATCCCTGGGTATTGAGGTATGCCGTCAGGCACCGTATCGTCGATAACCCTAATGCTCGTAAGCTACAGCGCGTTCCCGTACCGGTGATGGGCGGTATCGTGGTCTATGCGGGTATTCTCGCCGGGTGTGCGGCTTTGATACCTTTTTTGCAGAATATTGCGCTATATTGGATTGTTCTGGCCATGACGGGTATGATGGCCATTGGCATTTGGGACGACGTCCGCAACCTCTCCGCCAAGGTGCGCTTCCTGTTGGAATTCGGACTGGTAGGACTGTTTATGCTCAGGACTAATATTTACATCAACGATTTCCACGGACTGTTCGGACTGCATCAGCTAAGCGACTGGGTGGCCATACCCTTGTCATTAGTGGCTGGCGTGGGCATCATCAATGCCGTCAATCTCATTGACGGTGTTGACGGCTATACTGCGGGCTACGGCATGCTGGCCTGTGGATGCTTTGCCGTGCTGTTCATGACCATATGGCGACCGGTATGGGTGTGTATGGCCGTCGCTGTCTTTGCCTCCCTGTTGCCGTTCTTCCTGCACAATGTGTTCGGAAAGAAGACGAAAATGTTCTTTGGTGACGGTGGCACACTGATGTTAGGTGCGCTATTGGCGTTTTATGTGTTCGGCATCCTGTGGGAACGCAGCCGCTGTAACGTCTTGGAACAGCAGAATGTAGGACTGATAGCTTTGACATTAGCCGTGCTTTGCATTCCTGTGTTCGACACCCTGCGGGTGATGACCATGCGTATGCTTCGCGGACGCTCTCCTTTCAAACCCGACAAGACGCATCTGCACCATCTGTTTATAGATATGGGCTTTTCCCATCTCGGTGCAGCGGCCTTTCTCCTGTTTATCAATTTGTCCATCATTCTGCTCTGGCTGCTGCTGTGGCTGTTGGGCGCCTCCATCGATGTGCAGACCATTGCAGTACTGCTAATGGGACTGTCTGCGACCTTTGGCTTCTACGTTTTCATGAGGCGTCAGCAGCGTGGCGGTCCTCTTGGTGTCAAGGGACGTCCGAAGGGTACCTGGGTGTGGCATCGCTTTTGTTATCTGGGTTATCTCAGCCATCATTTGGAGTTGGGGCGGGGATGGAAGTTCCTGCGCTGGATGGTTGACCGCGATGCCCATTGGATCAAATGAAATCTGGATGAAACTCACCAACCAGAAATGGAAGTTCTCACATAAATATAATACCCAATTCCCTATGATTGATATTCATTTCAACAAACCCTTCATGACGGGCAAGGAAGCCCATTATATGTATCAGGCAGTATATACAGGCAAACTGTCGGGTAACGGTGTCTTCACCAAGAAGTGCCAGGAGTTCTTCGAAACGAAGTACGGCTTCAGGAAATGCCTGATGACCACCTCCTGCACCGATGCCCTGGAGATGGCTGCCATCCTGTGCGATGTGCAACCTGGCGACGAGGTCATCGTACCTTCCTATACCTTTGTGTCGTCTGCGCTGGCTTTTGTCCGTCAGGGTGCGAAGATTGTTTTTGCCGACAGCTATGCCGACAATCCTAATATCGATGCTGACCGGATTGAACAGCTCATCACCGACCGTACCAAGGTCATCGTCCCTGTGCATTACGCCGGCGTGGCGTGTGATATGGATAAGATCATGGCTATTGCCAACCGCCACAACCTGTTGGTGGTCGAGGATGCTGCCCAGGCTATTGATTCTTATTATAACGGGAACGGGCAACGAGCTTCGCTCGCTCATACCTTTAGGTGTGAGAACGATAACGGGAACAGCAATTGGCGTCCTTTGGGTGGTATTGGTCATTTCGGATGCTTTTCGTTCCATGAGACGAAGAATGTCACGGCAGGTGGCGAGGGCGGTCTGCTGGTCGTCAACGACGAGCGTTTCATCCGCCGTGCCGAGATTATCTGGGAGAAAGGTACCAACCGCGCCGAGTTCTTCCGGGGAATGGTCAACAAATACGGCTGGGTCGATACCGGTTCCTCCTTCCTGCCCTCGGAAATCAATTCCGCTTTCCTCCTGGCGCAGTTGGAACAGCTCGACGACATCCAGAAGCGCCGTCGCACCCTTTGGAACCGTTATTATGAGGGATTACGCAATCTTGCAGAAGAAGGCTTTATCGAGATTCCTCAGTGTCCCGACTATGCCACCAACAATGCCCACATGTTCTATTTCGTCTGCTGTAACCTCGACGAGCGTACCCGCCTGTTGGACACCTTGAAGGACAAGGGCATCCTGGCGGTATTCCATTATCTGAGCCTCCATCTCAGCGACTACAACAAGGCTCACAACGACTATATCCCCGACCTCCCTCACTGCGACCGCTTTGCCGACTGCCTCGTCCGACTCCCCATGTTCTACGAGCTCACCCTCGAGCAAGTCGATAAGATAGTAAGCATCATCCAGCGTTTTTTCAAAGAATAAATTAACTTCCGCAAACACCGCTTGCATTGTAGATAGAAGGAGATAGATGAAGATATTCTTCCTTTATCTTCCTATATCTCCTTAACATGCAAAACTTGAATAATATTTAATTTTTAATATTTAATATTTAATTTTTAATTTTCAATTTATTTTCGTACCTTTGCAGCGTCTAACGCCCTATATAGGGCGGGACAATAAGGAACAGTTCATGAAAGTTGCTGGAAATCAGTGCGATAAATGACAAGTATCCAGACATACGAGACCGCTGAGGGCTCCGCGATAAAACGCGGTGTCCCCCTTTTGCGCTCTGAACGCGCCTGGTATCCCATGCGAGTCACCTACGGTCGTGAGGTCAAGGTCAAGGAGGCCCTTGACACCTTAGGCATCGAGAATTTCCTTCCCATGCACTACGAACTCGTGGATCCCGGTGACGGTAACAAGAAGCGCATGCTCGTGCCTGCCATCCACAACCTTATCTTCATCCACGACAGCCGCGAGGACATCACCCTGCTGAAGACCACGCGCCGTGAATTCCAGCCCCTGCGCTACATCACCAAGCACTTTGCCGAAAGCGTCGCTGACAACATCCTCACCGTCCCCGAGACCCAGATGCGGAATTTCATGCGTGTAGCCTCCGTCCAGGACGACAGCGTCATGTTCCTCGACAATAGCGACTACCTCAACAGGGTCGGCCGCCGCGTCCTCATCACCGAGGGCTATTTCGCCGGCGTTGAAGGTGTCGTCAAGCGCATCAAGAAAAACAAGCATGTCGTCGTCCAGCTCGAAGGCCTCGCTGCCGTCGCCGTTACTTACGTCCCGGCCTCCTGCCTCCGCGAACTCGACGACTAACTATTTAAAATGTAGATGTCAGAATTGACAATTTACTAGTGCAAAAACAATTTGATAGAATTTTATAAATGATTAATGTTGGAATTATAGGATGTGGCTTCGTAGGTGGAGCTCTAAAGGATTGGTTGGAGCATAACAATCCAGAATGTAAGCTCTTTATCAGCGACCCCCCAAAGGGATATAATGATGACCTGAGTAATATAGATATAGCATTTCTACAGATTCATGTTCCTACGGAAGACGATGGCACACAAGATTTGACACTGATGAAAGAGTTGATAACAAAGCTTCCCGACGTACCCGTGTTTGTCCGTACTACTATTTTGCCTGGCACCAGCGACAAGCTTTCAAAGGAAACAGGTCACAAGGTACACTATATGCCTGAGTTCCTCACTGAGCGTACTCATATTGAGGACTTCAAGAAACAGACCATGGTATTTACTGGTGCATATGAGTTGCTTACTAAGATTTTTGTTGGTAAGAAGTTCACCATTATGACCCCTTTGGAGGCGGAGCTGACTAAGTACATGCATAATGTATTCGGTGCCTATAAGGTAACCTATTTCAATGCCTGTCGGGAATACTGTGAACAGATGGGTGCTGATTGGCGCAAAGTGCATACCGGCGTTCTTCTCTCTGGTTATATAAACGACACCCACACCTATGTCCCTGGTCCTGATGGCAAGTTCGGTTATGGTGGTAAGTGCTTTCCCAAGGATGTCAATGCTTTCGCAAAAATGACTTCGGGTACACCTCTGGGAACTCTTCTGGAGCACCTCCATGAACTCAACGTTCATTTCCGTGGCTTTGAGGAGCATATTTGAACTTTTCATTATAAGGAATGTGATGCTGTTTGCTGGAGGATTTATAAATAGGCTATAATGTTAAATCGATAGAATATAGATGGCAGAGAAACATATAACCGTAACCTCTCCTTTGCTCCCCAATCTTGACGAGTTCCATGAACTCCTTAAGCAGATTTGGGACAAGAAGTGGATTACCAACAATGGAGACTTCCACCAACAGTTGGAAAAGGCGCTCGCAGAGTATTTGAAAGTACCTTACATCAGCCTGTTCACCAACGGAACGCTACCTTTGTTAACGGCTTTACAAGCGTTGCGCATTACAGGCGAGGTCATCACCACACCCTATAGCTTTGTGGCTACTACGCACAGTATCTGGTGGAACGGCTGCCGTCCAGTGTTTGTAGACATTGAGGAGAACACCTGCGGCATAGACCCCAACAAGATCGAGGCTGCCATCACTCCTAAGACCACCGCCATCATGCCCGTACACTGCTATGGTAAGCCCGTGAATATGGATGCCATCCAGCAGATTGCCGACAAGTATGGTCTTAAAGTCATCTATGATGCCGCCCATGCTTTCGGAGTGGAGGTTAACGGCGAGAGTGTTCTTGCCAGAGGCGATATGTCTACACTCAGTTTCCATGCTACCAAGGTCTATAACACGCTGGAGGGAGGTGCGCTGGTCGTCAAGGAAGAAGTCACCAAGAAGCGCATCGACTATCTGAAGAACTTCGGTTTTGCCGGAGAGACCGAGGTCGTTGCGCCTGGCATCAACAGCAAGGTTGATGAGGTGCGCAGCGCTTATGGCCTATTGAACTTAAAGCAAGTCGATGCAGCCATTGCCGCACGACAGAAGGTTGCCGTCAGATACCGTGAAGCCTTGCGCAACATCCCCGGCATCCGTTTCTTCGACGATATGCCCGGTGTGCGCCATAACTACAGCTATTTCCCCATCTTCATTGATGCCAAGGAATACGGCATGACCCGCGATGAGCTCTATTTCATGATGAAGGAACAAGGCGTCTGGGGCCGCCGCTACTTCTATCCCCTCATCAGCACCTTCAGCACCTATCGAGGTCTCCCCAGCGCCACCCCTGAGAACCTCCCCGTTGCCACCAAGATTGCCAACGAGGTCATCTGCCTGCCCATGCACCATGCATTGACAGATGAGGATATCAATAGAATTCTTAATTGCATTATCAAGTAATGAAGAAAAACATATTAGTTTTTCCCTGTGGCTCTGAAATAGGACTGGATATATATAGTTCAGTTTGTTATTCTACCTATTTCCATCTAATAGGTGGTAGTTCTGTTGATGATCATGGGAAATTTGTGTATGAGGATTATATACCTGATATACCTTTTGCCAATAGTCCTGAGTTCATCCCATCTCTTGCACGAATTGTCAAGGAAAGGAGTATTGATGCTATCTATCCGGCCATGGACTTAGTAATAACAATACTGAAAGAACACGAGTCAGAGCTCGGGTGTCGTGTAATAGCATCTCCTGTTGAAACTACTGAGATATGTCTTTCCAAAGACCTTACATACAAGAAGCTCGATGGCAGTATAAGAATTCCTAAGGTCTATAACTCAAATGAAATACCAGTTGACGAGTTTCCTGTGTTTGCTAAGCCCAAAATTGGATATGGAGCAAAGGGGACTAAAAAACTGAATAATCAGGAGGAAGTCGATAACTTTATTATAGGTAAAAAAGATATCCTCATTGTTGAATACTTGCCAGGCGAAGAGTTTACTGTTGATTGTTTTACAGACAAGGATGGAAACCTTCTTTATAGTGCAGCACGTAAGCGCAACCGCATTAAGGATGGTATAAGTGTTAATACTTTTTTTGTGGAGGAACAGCAGGAGTTCAACCTGATAGCAGAAATCATCAATTCGAAGATTAAGTTTCGTGGCGCATGGTTCTATCAGGTTAAACGTGACAGAAATGGTCAGCTTTGTCTTCTTGAGATAGCTTCCCGATTGGGAGGCTCCTCTTTGTTGTCTCGTGCCGTCGGGGTGAATTTTGCTCTTTTATCACTCTTTGATGCTTTCAACTATAAAGTAGGAGTGTTTAAGAATGATTATAAGGTGGAGCTAGATCGTGCTTTGGAAAATAAATACAAGACTGACTTGCAGTTTGATTCAGTATATTGTGATTATGACGACTGCCTCATACTCAACAAGAAGAATGTCAACGTCCAACTGGTCGGTTTCCTGTATAAATGTATCAATGAGGGAAAGAAAATTGTTCTGTTGAGTAAGCATGACGGTGATTTGAATCAAGAGTTAAAAGTCTTTCGTTTGGATCATTTGTTCGATGAAGTGCTACATATAGATCAACAGGCAAACAAGGCTGATTATATTGATTCAATTAGAGCAATTTTTATTGATGACTCCAATGCTGAGAGATTGAATATAAAAACACGACTGAATATTCCTGTATTTAGTCCAGATATGATAGATGTTTTAATTTAAGCTACAATATATGTATTCAATGGAAGATGTTCGGAAGGTGCAAAAACGCCTTCTTGAGATGGGGAAAGCTATACGCGATATATTAGAGCGCAATAATATCCCTTACTTTGTCACTTATGGTACTTTGTTAGGGGCTGTGCGTCATAAAGGTTTTATTCCCTGGGATGATGATTTCGACTTATATCTATTCGATGAAACATATGAGCAAGCTATGGAACTATTGTCCAAAGAACTGCCGAATGACATGTTTTTGGAAAACAGGGATTCAGAACCTAAATATTTTCATGGATGGGCCCATGTTAAAGACTTGAACTCACGGACAGAGTGTGACCTGTTTCCGCAAGATGGTATGTATGAGCATAAAGGAATAAGTGTCGACCTTTACAAAACCAAACGTATTTTTGAAAAAGAAGAACAGGTGTATAGGCTAACGGAGCATATTGCTTATCTTCAGAGACGTTATAATGCTAATCTCATAGATGAAGAACAATACCGAAATCGTTTTTTAGAGGTGCAGACAAAACTGATTAAGGAAAAAGAACAATTATCCAAACTAAAGGATTTAGGACGTGAGATGTATGCGTTCTCAATAATATATGATGACCGCTTGTTTTTGGATGAGATATTTCCTCTTAAAAAATATATTTTTGAGGACACCTATTTTTATGGTCCAAATCAGGCAGATGCATTACTGAAACGTTGCTATGGTGATTATATGCAATTGCCGCCTATCGATAAACGGCATCCTCACTATTCGAGAGTTCAATTTCTATAAGACTATGGATATTAAGAAAATTCAAAAAAGTCTGATGTGTCTGGTGTGTTAAAAGATGATTAATAATGTTTCAATATAGTCATATGAAAGCATTAATTTTAAACAGTGGCCTAGGCCACCGTATGGGTGTTATCACCAAGGAGCACCCTAAATGTATGACGGAGATTTCGCATAAGAACACAATTCTGAGCCGTCAGCTTCGCCAATTAGTGTCCTTTGGAGTTGAAGAGGTCGTGATGACGACAGGCTATTACGACCGTGTTTTAGTGGACTATTGTCACGCACTGCATCTGCCCTTGAGGTTTACCTTTGTCAACAATCCCGTTTACGACACCACCAACTATATCTATAGCATTTACTGTGCTAAGGATGTACTGAAGGATGACGATATCATTCTGATGCATGGTGATCTAGTTTTCGAGAATCTTGTTCTGGAGGCAGTCATCGACTGTCCGAACAGCTGTATGGCTGTCAGTAGTACATTGCCTCTTCCTGAAAAGGACTTCAAGGCGGTAATCAAAGATGGAAGGATAGATAAGGTCGGTATCGAGTTCTTTGATAGTGCTATGGCTGCACAGCCTTTATACAAGATATTGAAGGATGACTGGCTTGTTTGGCTTACCAACATTGAGAAGTTCTGCGAAAGCGATAATCGCAAGTGCTATGCTGAAAACGCTTTCAATGAGGTGAGCGATACATGTCTGATATACCCTTGCGATGTGCATGATATGTTATGTGCAGAGATTGACACCCCAGAAGACCTTGACATTGTCAGCAAGAAATTGGCAAAAGTCAATGAACGCACTGTCTATATGTGTTTCTCAACAGAATACATACATTCTGGCCACATTTCTATTATCAATAAGGCACGTCGGCTTGGTAGGCTGATTATTGGTGTCCTTTCTGACGAGGCAGTGTCGAGTTATAAGCGTTTCCCATTGATTCCGTATGAGGAACGCAAAGCACTTATTGAGAACATCGCGGGTGTAGAGCGTGTGGTGGCACAAGACACACTTTCCTACGCCAATAACCTTCGTGAACTAAAGCCGACCTATGTCGTACATGGAGATGACTGGAAGGAAGGTTTTCAGAAACCCATTCGTCAGGAGGTTTGTGATGTTTTGGCAGAGTATGGAGGTCAGTTGATAGAATATCCCTATAGTGACAATCCCAAATACAAAGAGCTGGATGCTAACCACCGTTCAGAAGCATCCATGCCTGACATTCGTAGAGGGCGCCTTCGCAAGCTTATTAATATGAAGGGTTTAGTAACGGCGATGGAGGCACATAGTGGCATCACTGGCTTGATTGTTGAAAACACCAAGGTGTTACAGGAAGGCAAAACCTATCAGTTTGATGCTATGTGGGTCAGCAGCCTTTGCGATTCTACCGCCAAGGGTAAGCCTGACATAGAATTGGTGGATATGACTAGTCGTTTCCGTACTATTGACGACATTATGGAGGTTACCACCAAACCCATTATCTTTGACGGCGACACTGGCGGTTTGACGGAACACTTTGTATATACTGTCCGTTCTTTGGAGCGTATGGGTGTCTCTATGGTGATTATTGAAGACAAGACAGGCCTGAAGAAAAATTCTCTCTTCGGTACAGAAGTGAAACAGACCCAGGCCTCCATCCCAGACTTTTGCGAGAAAATCCGTGCTGGTAAGAAGGCTCAAAAAACCAAGGAGTTCATGATTTGTGCCCGTATTGAGAGTTTGATCCTTGAGCAGGGCATGGAAGACGCATTGGAACGTGCCTTTGCTTTCAGTGAAGCCGGTGCCGATGCTATTATGATTCATAGCCGCAAGAAAGACCCGGCAGAAATCTTTGAGTTTATTCAGAAATTCCGCGAGAAGAACAGCACAACCCCTATTGTGGTCGTGCCTACCAGCTTCAATACCGTTACCGAACAAGAGTTCAAGGATAGGGGCGTTAATGTGGTTATCTATGCCAATCAGCTTACCCGTACCGGATTCCCTGCTATGCAGGATGCAGCACGTACTATTCTTGAAAACCATCGCGCCAAGGAGTGTGACGACAAGTGTATGTCCATCAAAGAAATTATAACCCTTATCCCTGAAGAATAATGATACGTCCACAATTCTTTTATGATACATTAGCCAGCTATGGCATTGACTTCTATGCGGGGGTACCTGATTCTCTGCTAAAGAACCTTTGCGCTTATATCACTGACCATGCAGATGCTAACCACAACATTATAGCAGCCAACGAAGGCGGTGCCATGGGTTTGGCTGCAGGCCATTATTTGGCAACCGGCCAGATTCCTGTAGTCTATATGCAAAACTCAGGCGAGGGTAACATCATTAACCCTTTGGCTTCTCTGACTGACCCTGATGTGTATAACATCCCTGTCCTGTTGGTGATTGGCTGGCGTGGAAAGCCAGGTGTTCACGATGAACCGCAACATGTCAAACAAGGAAAGGTGACAACAGGGCTGTTGAATGTGATGGGTATTGACTATACTGTTCTGAGTAAAGAAGAGGATAAGGCAGAGACTCAAATTCAGAAAGCGATTGCTTATATGCAGGCGAGCAAACAGTGCTATGCTCTGGTGATAGAGAAGGATACCTTTGAGGATTACAAACTCCAGAACGTAGATAAGAATGACCTCATTATGAGTCGTGAAGAGGCTGTCCAGACTGTTGCTGAGGCTCTTGGTGAGAAGGATTGCATTGTCTCTACGACCGGTATGATTAGCCGTGAGTTGTTCGAGTACCGTACTGCTATGAATCAAGGTCATGAACGTGATTTTTTGACTGTTGGTTCAATGGGTCATGCCTCTCAGATTGCATTAGGCATCGCTTTGGCACAGCCCGAACGCCGTGTTTGGTGTTTTGATGGCGATGGTGCTGCCATCATGCACATGGGTAGCATGGCTATTGTAGCCAACAAGGCACCTAAGAACTATATTCATGTAATATTCAACAATGGTGCCCATGATAGTGTTGGCGGTCAGCCTACTGTGGGTTTGAAGATGGACTTGCCTGCTGTGGCAAAGGCCGTTGGTTATAACGCATGTTATAGCGTTGAAACTAATGAGTATCTTGCAGAACTTCTTAGTAAAGTAAAAATCATGGAAGGTCCAGTACTGCTTGAAGTTAAGGTGAAGAAGGGAAATCGCAAAGACCTTGGCCGACCGACCACAACACCTGTAGAGAATAAAGAAGCACTAATGAACTTTCTTAACGAATAATTGTATGCAGCAGATATTTCAAGGAATACAGCATATTAATGAATTGCTGGTAGGTTCAAAGAAGGTTCTGTTGGTTACTGACAGTTCTTTCCCTTTCCTGAACATAAAAGAAGATATTGAGGGCATAAATGTTCCGTATGTAAAATTCGACCAGTTCACTCCCAACCCCTTGTATGAAGACGTGTGTAAAGGTGTTGATTTGTTCAAGGCAGAAGCGTGTGATACCATACTTGCTGTTGGTGGAGGCAGTTCTATAGATGTTGCAAAATGCATCAAGCTTTATTGCAAGATGTCTGACGACAAACTTTATTTAGAGCAGGAATACAAAGATACAGGTATAAAGCTTATCGCTATTCCCACCACTGCAGGTACAGGGTCTGAATCTACACGCTATGCAGTCATCTATTATGATGGAAAGAAACAGAGCGTGACACATGATACTATTATCCCTGACATAGCAATCTTAGAACCGAAGGTGTTGAAGACTCTTCCGTTGTATCAGAAAAAGTGTACTATGCTTGACGCACTTTGTCAGGGCATAGAATCATGGTGGTCAATAAACTCGACAGATGAGAGTAAAAGTTATTCCAAGATTGTAGTTGAAACCATTATGAAGTGGTGGAGAGAGTATATTTTTGATAATACTGAGGAGTCTGCCAGCCACATAATGGAAGCTGCCAATTATGCAGGACGTGCTATTTGTATTACCCAGACAACAGCGCCTCATGCTTTTAGTTATAAGATAACTTCTCTCTATGGTCTGCCTCATGGACATGCAGTAGCTGTAGGGCTTCCTGTGATTTGGGAATATATGCTTCATCATAAGGAGAAATGTATCGACCCTCGTGGACCTGAATACCTTTCTAAGATATTCTATGGCATAGCCGATGCAATGGGTGCAGATACCCCTGATGTGGCACGCGTATTTTTTACTCGCATTTTGACTGACTTGATGATAGCTTCCCCTGTCTCTAAGAATAAGGTTGAGGATTTTAAAATTCTTACAAAATCGGTCAACCCAATTCGTCTTAAAAATAATCCAATAGAGTTGGATGAATCTGCTATAAGGACACTATATGAGAAGATTGTTGATTAGCATCTATTCTTTTCACAATTTGATATTCTCTGATAGTTATTTTTTTACATTTGATTGATAGATAGCATTATTATTTATGGCAGGAATCAATAATAATTATTTTGTCTGTATTCGTTGTATGACCTATAACCATGCTTCATACATTACAGATGCAATGAATGGTTTTTGTATGCAGCAGACAACTTTCCCCTTTGTCGCAATCATAGTTGACGATGCGAGTACTGATGGAGAACCGGAAGTCATCAAAAATTTTCTTTATGAACATTTTGATATGGCAAATGCCAATACTTGGGAAACGGAAGATGCTTATTTTATAGAGGCTGTTCATCTAATAAATAGGAATTGCAACTTTGCAGTAGTTTTATTGAAGAGGAATTTATATCGTAATCTTGAGAAAAAATATTCATTGATAGCAAGATGGGGCGAATCTGCAAAATTTGTAACACTTTGTGAAGGTGATGACTATTGGACGAATCCCAATAAACTGCAAATGCAGGTGGACTTCATAGAATCTCATCCAGACTACTCGATGTGCTTCCATGATGTGGATATTAAGGCGGAGAAGGGTCGTGAGTGGTATGACGTGTTCGGAAAGTTGGAAGACCGTGATTACACCGGTCTTGAGAATATGGTGAAGTGGTCTGTCCCCACCTGTTCTATGGTGATGCGTAGGGAGGTCTATGAGACACGTCCTGCGAACCCGAAATTCACCATGGGTGATAATGTTCTTATCCTTCATTGCTCTCGAAGTGGCAAGATTCGTTGCATACCTAAGAAGATGGGGGTCTATCGTTTAACACCTACAAGTTGGATTGGAGGGCAGTCCAGTAAGGTACAGCGCTACAAATATATCTCTCATTATCTGGGCCTCATTGAGGAGTTTGAAGAATGCCGATGCGAACAAATGTATGACATTCTTGAAAACCAGTATTTTCAGCTTTTGACCATCTTGAAACGTGAAGGCGACAAAGCTGAGTTTGAGCGTGTCAAACAAGAATATTTGAATTATCCAGGTACTACCCATTGGAACCGTTTCCGTCCGTATTACTTCAAATCTACTTTCCGTGATTTCATGAAGTCATTATTAGGGAAAAATATAGTCGCAATCATTCGAAAAGTAAAGAAATAGTAAAGATAGAATTCGTTCCTAACGATTGTTCCCATTCTACGAGCTAGGCTCGCTCATTCCTTTAGGTGTGAGAACGTTTTATTTATTTGACTATGGAAGAAAAGTATACAATGATTATCACGCCCCACCAAAAGTTGTGGAGTGTCGATTTTAAAGAGATTTGGCGTTATCGCGACTTGATAACGCTGTTTGTCAAGCGAAACATCATCGTGCAGTACAAGCAGACCATCCTAGGCCCGCTGTGGTTCATCATTCAACCTGTGCTGACAGTCTTGATGAATATGGTCGTTTTCGGTGGCATTGCCAAGATGAGTACCGACAGCATCCCACAGCCCCTGTTCTATCTCGCTGGTAATGTCTGTTGGTTCTATTTTTCCGACTGTCTGAACCAGACGTCCAATACTTTTACGGCCAATGCCGGCATGTTCGGAAAAGTCTATTTCCCCCGTTTGGTTGTCCCCATATCTACGGTGATGTCTAATTTGTTGCGGTTTGGAATTCAGTTGGGCTTGTTTGTAGCCATGTATCTATACTTCTTTGCTAATGGAGCCCCCATCCATCCCAGTACCATTGTTGACGTTCCCGTTGACGTTCCCGTTTTCTTAATGGTACTCATCAACGTTTTCGTTTTCGTTATCGTTTTCATCTTGATGGTAATTATGTTGGCCGGTTTAGGTTTAGGCTTTGGCATTTTGATTTCATCAATGACCACCAAATATCGTGACCTCACCGTACTCTTTAGCTTCATCGTCTCTTTGTGGATGTATGCTACGCCTATCGTATATCCATTAAGTATGGTGACAATGCCAAAGCTAAGGATGCTTATTCTGTTGAATCCTATGACCTCTATCATCGAAGGTTTTAAGTACGCCACCTTGGGTCAGGGCTATTTTTCTTGGCTTGCTTTAGGCTATAGTTTCACTTTTATGTGCGTGTTGCTTGTTTTTGGCATCGTCATCTTCAACAAAGTCCAGCGCTCGTTTATGGATACAGTATAACGGGAACGGGAACTGGTTAAGGCTACGCTCGCATTTATATGTGAAAGTTAACGGGAACTATGGCTAATACGGCAAGAAACTTTAGGAGCTATAAGGTGTGGCAAGATGCGGTTGCTTATGCTACCTATGTCTATGAAGTCACTAGTAAGATGCCATGGTTTGAAAAGAAAGGACTCTGCGATCAGCTTCAACGAGCTGTAGTTTCCATACCTTCCAACATCGCTGAAGGGGCTGGTCGCTCTACCGATGCAGAGTTCTGCCATTTCCTTGACATCTCATTAGGTTCTGCCAATGAAGTTGAGACTCAATTGTTGATCTCGAAAAATCTACAGTAAATTTCAGAAGAAAATTATCAAACATTATTAGAAAAACTTACAGGGATACAGAAACAGCTAACAGGACTAATAGCGTCTATACGACAAAAATAATAGTTCCCGTTCCCGTTCCCGTTCCCGTTATCTCATTATGACCGCAATAGAATTTGAAAACATCAGTAAGCAGTACCGCCTCGGTTTAGTGTCCACCGGTACTATTGCCCACGACCTGAACCGATGGTGGACAATGAATGTTCTTCACAAGGAAGACCCGTATTTGAAGATTGGTGAAACTAATGATCGCACTAAGAAAGGCTCCAGCGAATATGTCTGGGCATTGAAAGATATTAATTTCAAGGTCGAGCAAGGCGATGTCGTCGGCATTATTGGTAAAAATGGCGCTGGCAAGAGCACCTTGCTGAAGCTTCTCTCCCGTGTCACCGCTCCTACTACAGGCAGCATCAAAGCCCGTGGTCGTATTGCATCTTTGTTGGAGGTCGGCACAGGCTTCCATCCTGAAATGACAGGTCGTGAAAATATTTATTTGAATGGTGCCATTATGGGAATGACTAAAGCGGAAGTATCCCGTAAATTAGATGAAATAGTGGACTTCTCCGGCTGCGAGCGCTACATCGACACCCCTGTCAAGCGTTACAGTAGCGGTATGACCGTCCGCCTCGGCTTTGCCATCGCCGCTCACCTTGAACCCGAAATCCTCGTTGTTGACGAGGTCCTCGCCGTCGGTGATGCTGAGTTCCAAAAAAAAGCTATAGGAAAGATGCAGGATATTTCTCAGGGTGGAGGACGCACAGTATTATTTGTTAGTCATAACATGGCGGCAGTTAAGCGCTTGTGCAAGAATGGAATCCTATTAGAAAATGGTCAAGTTTCCTTCTCTGGTACTGCAGAAGAGACAATCTCACGCTATTTGACTGTAAACACTGAAGATATTGGTAAGAATCTTATTGACAGAAAGGACCGTATAGGTAATGGAAAGGTGCGTTTTAGCAAAGTTCTTTTTAAAGATATTCGAAACCATGTTGTTGATGAGGCATTCTCTGGTCAATACCTTAAAATAGAAATACATTTTCAGAAGATTGATAAAGATGTCGATCTATCTAAAGCCATCTTGGCATGTGGATTCTCTGACAGTTATGGTGCGAATATTACTGGATGGGTTTCAGATGAGATGGAGCATGATTTTTCAAATCTTTCGAATGGATATATTGCAATAGAAATACCAGCTTTATATTTACGGCCGCAGACTTATAATTTGAGATTACAATTATCAATTGGAACAACTAACATTAAAGATTTTTGTGATCAAATCTCCAATGCCGCAAAATTATCTATTTTAAACGATGATGTTTTTGTAAAAGGTATGGCATTAAAGGAAGGACGAGGACATTGTGCAATAATACCAGCTCATTTTGTTGGTTCTTAATCAAGTTCATATTTGATCAGTTCGCAGTAGGAACCAAATTAGAATGAGTTCTGTTAACATGTTTTCAACAGTTTCCCCTCTTATAAGCATACAGGTCCCTATATATCGGGTGGAATAATACATCGAGTGATGAGCTTGTTCCCGTTCGAACAATAGTTTTTTTGAATAAAATTGAACGATGAGAAATCTTGATAAATTCATAGCAGACAGCGTAACCAAGCGTCCTGTCAGTATGTTTGCTGAAGATATAGAGGCAAATAAGATGATTTTGACACAGGAGATTAAGGACAAGACGGTTTGTGTGATAGGTGGAGCAGGCTCTATTGGCTCCTCATTCATCAAGGCTGTCCTGCGTTTTGAACCTAAGAGTGTTGTGGTCATAGACCTCAACGAGAATGGATTGGCAGAACTGGTGCGTGATGTCCGTTCTACTGACGGCCTTTATGTTCCTGACGAGTTCCGGTGCTATACACTGAATTTTGCAGATCCTATCTTTGAACGCATTTTCCGAGAAGAGAAAGGATTTGATATTGTAGCCAACTTCTCTGCACATAAGCATGTTCGCTCGGAAAAAGACCGCTATAGCGTGCAAGCGCTGATAGAGAACAACGATATCAAGGCCAAGAAGCTGATGGATTTGCTGACAGTCTATCCTCCGAAGCATTTCTTCTGTGTCTCTACAGACAAGGCAGCCAACCCAGTCAACATCATGGGTGCCAGCAAGCGCATCATGGAAGACCTGGTAATGGCATACAACAAACACTTCAAAGTCACAACTGCACGCTTTGCCAATGTAGCCTTCTCCAACGGTTCCCTACCCGACGGATGGATCCACAGACTACAGAAGAAGCAGCCCTTGGCAGCACCAAGTGACATAAAACGTTATTTCGTAAGTCCTGAGGAGTCTGGCCAGATATGTATGCTTGCCTGTATCCTTGGACGTCCCGGCGAAGTATTCTTTCCCAAACTTGGTGAAGACCAAATGCTCACCTTTTCCTCCATCTGCGATGACTTCATCACTGCTAATGGCTTAGAAAAGGAAGAGTGTTCTTCTGATGCCGAGGCAAAGGCTTATGCAGCCTCAATTGATAATGGTCAATGGTCAATGGCCAATGGTCAATCTTTGAAGTATCCTACAATATACTTCAAAAGTGATACTACAGGCGAAAAAGCCTATGAAGAATTCTATGTCCCTGGAGAAAAAATCGACATGCAGCGTTTTTCTTCATTAGGAGTTGTCGAACAAACCACCCGTCATGACATGGACGAAGTCAATACTTTCTTTGATAAATTGGAAAACATCTTTGTAAAGGATGATTTCACTAAGGCTCAAGTCGTAGAAGCGATAAAAGACTTTTTGCCCAATTTCCAACATGAGGAAACTGGTAAAAATTTGGATCAAAAGATGTAAAATTGCTGTTAGCTATTAGCCCATTATAATCAATGATGGAATTCAAGAAAGTAACTGATTTTATTCATGACTTATACGGAGCACAAGATTTCGTGCCCTTAGCAGTTCCTGTGTTTATCGGCAATGAGAAGAAATACCTCAACGAATGCATTGACACGACCTTTGTCAGCAGTGTCGGTAAATTCGTTGATCGATTTGAAGAAGAAACAGCAAAGTACACTGGCTGTAAACGAGCTGTAGTATGTGTTAGTGGCACCAATGCCCTCCACATGTCTCTTATGTTGGCAGGCGTAGAAAGAGACGATGAAGTCCTGACGCAGGCACTGACCTTCATTGCCACCTGCAATGCCCTCAGTTATATTGGTGCTCATCCTGTCTTCATTGATGTCGATAGGGATACAATGGGCTTGTCACCAGTAGCAGTAAGAGAGTGGCTCGCCAAGAACTCAGAGCAAAAGAATGGCGAGTGTTATAACAAACGCACAGGCCGTCGAGTTAAGGCTTGCGTCCCGATGCATACCTTCGGCCATCCTGTTCATTTAGATGAACTGGTGGAAGTTCTCAAGGAATACCACATCGAGTTAGTAGAAGATGCTGCAGAGAGCATAGGATCATTTTATAAAGGTAAGCATACAGGAACATTCGGTAAGGTTGGTGCTTTGAGCTTTAATGGCAACAAGACTATTACTACCGGTGGTGGTGGCATGATGCTGTTTAATGATGAAGAACTCGGAGCATACGCCAAACATATTACCACACAGGCTAAGATTCCTCATCGCTGGGAATTCCGTCACGACCATATTGGTTACAACTATCGTATGCCAAATATCAATGCAGCTCTTGGCTGTGCTCAGTTGGAGCATATTGAGGAATATGTAGCCTCGAAGCGTGAGACTGCTAAGGCATATGAGGATTTCTTTAACAATATTCCTGATATAGAATTTTTCACCGAGCCAAAGAACACCCGTAGTAACTATTGGCTCAATGCGGTTATTCTGCCAGACCATGACAAGCAGTTGGAGTTCTTGCAGGGAACCAACGATAATGGCGTGATGACTCGCCCCATCTGGGAATTGATGAATCGTCTGCCCATGTTTGAGAAATGTGAGAATGATGGTCTAAAAAACACCATATGGTTTGCAGACAGAGTTGTTAATATACCATCAAGTGTTAGAATTAAAAAGTGATATTGTTATGAATACACTCGAAATACATAATATTGGTCCTATTTTTAGAATAAAAATACCAATTAACCGACTGAATGTCATTATTGGTAAACAAAGTAGTGGAAAAAGTACAATAGCTAAAATACTTAGTTTTTGTATGTGGCTTGAAAAGGATATAATCGCCCACCAAGATAAAGAATATGTTGACCGTGACTTCCTAAAGAAACAACTTTATGAGTATCACAAAATTACCAACTATTTTAAAGATGGTGCATACATTCATTACGAAGGTGATTATATATCTTTTGATTTTCATAGCATTGATAATTTCGCAATCTCTTTGACAGAATATTTTAAGGAATCGGTTATAGGTAAGGTGGCTTATATTCCGGCAGAGAGGAATCTTGTAGCTATTCCTAATATATCTACACTGGAGATGGATCGAAACTATGTTAGGGATTTCCTTTTCAATTGGCTTTCTGTTCATAGTAAGTTTACAAGAGAAAATGCCCTCCCGATAGCTGATCTTAATATAAAGTATTATTACGATGAGGATTCAAAGAAGGATCGCATAATTCTTCAAAATAACAATGAATTTGAAATTGAGGAGGTCTCTAGCGGTATGCAATCTGTAATTCCTTTGTATGCCTACTTAATATATGTCATACGTTGGGTCTTCGAAAACGAAGGTCAATCATCCTATGACAAATATTCTGTACTGCAGAAAGCTTTAATAAAAGCAGTAAACCAAGATGTAGATGATCAGACGCTTGAAAAGGCACTTGGAATACCGGCATTGCAGGAAAAATTAAAAGAGAATTTGACTTTACTCAAAAAACTTGCAGATGAAAGAAGGGTGAATGATGAACAGCTAGCTCCAGTGTCAGATCTCATGAAAAGAATAGGAACACCCCATTATGCAAGGTTAATCATTGAGGAACCGGAATTGAACCTTTTCCCGAAAACGCAGGTTAGGTTAATTTATGATTTACTAAAAGATATAGACCTTAACCGTGACATGCTACTCTTGACAACTCATAGTCCTTATACAATTTATGCTATAAATAATTGTATGTTAGGCTATAAGGTGAAGGATGCTTTGGACGATGATGATAAAAATGAAGTAAATTGCTTATCTTCAATAATCGATCCCAGTAAGGTTTCATTGTGGCAGATAAACGATGACGGTACCCTTAGCGATATAAAGACTTCTCCATTAGGGCTTGTAGGGCAGCATTATTTTAATAGTGTTATGAACGATGTTCTTGATGAGTATCACCTAATGTTAGATTACACGGAATGAATCTGAAGGAGAGACTGATTGATGCATTGCCAGCTCATGCAGATTGTTTCACAAACATAAGGGGCTCTTTCCTTTATGTGAAAGACCTTAAAGCAATAGGAGGTGGAAATGCAATCATAGAATGTACTGCAACCGGTATTGCTGCAGTAGAATTACAGAATCCCAATTCAATAACTGTTGATTTCGATTCTTTTCCAGAGAACGCATTACCTTTGTCAGAAGGCAATTATGAAAGTCAATGTGAGTGTGTCTTGTTCCCAGAGGACAGTGATGTGGATGAATGGATATTGTTCATCGAAACAAAATATGCTAAAACATTAGAAAGTGCTCAGTGTAAGGAATATGATTACCCACAACAGATGGTAAAGCAAATAAAGCGGACCGTAGCATATTTTAGGGAAAAGAATATCATTGCCCCCGATAAGAAGGTATATGCGATTGTATCCTTCCCTTTAATCTACGAGGGTTATGAGTCATGGACATTCCCTGTGCGTTATGATGATGGCTCAGAGGAATCTGTAGAGAATATCATGGATAGGTATAAGATACATATACGAGCGACCAACTATGCAACAATTAAGAACTTGAAAAAGATTAAGTTGGCTCACAAATATGTGCCAAGAAATGATTGAGAACAAAACTTGATTATGAAAAAGCCTTTAATTTTTGTTGGTGGTGGCGGTCACTGCAAGTCTGTGATTGAGGCTGCAGAGAGTGCAGGATACAATATCCTTGGTGTATTAGATATGCCTGAGGATGTTGGTAAGGAAATCCTCTCGACTAAAGTCATTGGCACAGATGATGATATACCTGCGTACGTAGATAAGGCAGAGTTTGTTATCACAGTGGGGTTTATCAAGAATCCTGCAATCCGCATCAACCTCTACAACAAGATTAAAGAGGCAGGTGGCAAACTGGCAACAGTCATTGCTTCTACAGCACACGTTTCGAAGTATGCCGAGATAGGCGAGGGAACCGTAGTCCTTCATCAGGCATTCGTGAATGCTGGTGCAAAGGTGGGAAAGAACGTAATCCTAAACACTGTCGCCAACATAGAGCATGATGCAGTTGTAGGTGATCATTGTCATATTTCTACTGGAACGATGGTAAACGGTGAAGCAAAGATTGGTAAAAGATGTTTTATTGGCAGTCAGTCAGTTATAGCCAATTGTATTCATATCTGTGATGACGTGATTATTGGAGCTGGCTCTGTAGTTATTAAAGATATTGAAAAAGTTGGTTTCTATGCTGGTAATCCCGCTAGGAAAATACAGGCAAATAAATATGTTTTAATCCCCAATCTGGGGGGGCAAATTATAAATTGTCGCCTCTCTCAGGTTGCTTACAAGCAGCATAATGAGAGAGAAAAAGACAATTTGTGTAGTTGCAGTCCATCCGGATGATGAAACCATTGGATGTGGCGGAACAATCGTTAAGCATCTTAATAAAGGAGATGAAGTTCATTGCATCCTTGCGACCAAAGGCAATGAGGAGCAGTCAAAGATATGGGAGAAGGTAAAGAAGGCTTATCAGTTTACTACCGTAACAGAACTTAATTTCCCAGAGTTGGATCTCATGGATATTTCTCTTAATGAGTTGATACCTCCAATATCCAAAGCCATTAGCTCAATACAGCCACAGACTATTATTATTCCAAACCGTTCGGATGCCCATTCTGATCATAAGGCAGTCTTTAACGCTGTAGCATCATGCACTAAGGCGTTCCGATATCCTTTCATTGAGAAGGTGTTGATGATGGAAGTGATATCTGAAACAGATTTTGCATTGCAGCTTCCTGAGGGACAGTTCATAGCCAATTACTATGTGGACATAACAAAGGAATTTGAGAAGAAACAAGAAATACTCAAGATATACGAGAGTGAACTACTTCCTTATCCTCAGACACGCAATCTGAATACGATGCAAGCCCTAAACCGTTATCGCGGTTCTCAGATAAATGCAGAGTACGCAGAAGCATTCATGAACCTAAAAACTATTGTACGATGAACGAGCAGATTAAAGTATATTTTATTGGTGGATTAAGCAATGGCAAAATAGTGTTTGACTATTTGAAGGCAAACAAATATGTCGATTTAGTAGGCGTTACTACTTATCCAGATAGTTTCAAAGGTGCAAGACACGTTGTGTTTGAGGATGCTGATAATATCATTAAGTCAGGTAAAACAAAAGGCTATGAGCATTATATCAAAGATGCAGAACCAGACTTGATTGTTGTAGCAGGTTGGCATGAGTTAATTCCAGAGGATATACTTGGTACGCCCAAGATGGGTGTGATTGGTTTCCACCCCGCTAAACTTCCGATGGATAGAGGGCGTTCTGTTCTTGCATGGCAGATTGAGGATGGCTATACAGAGACTGCGCTCACCATGTTTAAATACACAGACTACCCTGATGGTGGCGACATCATAGGACAGGATATTATTAAAATAGAAAAAGAGGATTATATCTCTGATATTCTAGACAAAGTGGACATCGCTACGGAGAACCTGATGAAGGCCTATTTCCCACTTTTGAGACAAGGATTGATAAAGCCAAAGAAACAGGATCTTTCAGAAGGAAGTTTCCGCAGATTGCGCAATGCTGGTAACTCTATCATCAACTGGAATTCAAATAGCGAAACAATATATAATAAAGTTCGTGCAATATCTCATCCTTATCCAGGCGCAACAACAACGTTGGCTATAAATGGAGCAGAATGCAGTTTGCTTGTATGGCGCAGCGAGATTGTTGAAGATTTCCCCTATGGAAAAGAGGCAAAGCCCTCTACCATAGTGGCAAATCTTTATGACGCTACTTTTATAGTGAAAACTCGCGATTCTTTTATGCGTATCACTGACTTTGAAATCGTTAATGCCCAATGAAAACGATACTGGTAGGTGGAGGTGGTCACGCCTTGTCATTTTTGGAAACATTGTCTGACAACGAACAGATAGTAGGGTATGCGGACTTACAGCCTTCAGGCATAATGCCAATACCATATTTGGGTAAGGACGAAGATGTACTTGCTAACTACCTCCCAAACAAGTATGATATCCAAGTTACCTTAGTTTATACATCCGATGTCAATCTTCAGTTACGTAAACGAATTATAGAAAGTTACAAGAACTATTTCTTTCATACATTCGTGGCTTCTACAGCTCTTGTGACAGAACATACTGTATTAGGGGACGGGTGTGTAGTGATGGAAAAAGCGGTAGTCAATCGTTCAGAGTTAGGAGAAAATACTATTATCAACACAGGTGCTATAATAGAGCACGAATGTAAGATAGGTAATAATTGCTTTATTGGCCCCGGTGCCATTATCTGTGGTGGCGTTACCATAGGGGATAATACGCTAATTGGTGCAGGCACCATAATTAGGGATAATGTTTCTATAGTTTCTGATTGCACCATTGGAATGGGGAGCTTGGTTACGAAAGATATTAACGGTGCAGGAATCTATCATGGCCAACCTGCAAGATTAAGATAGAATTATAGTGATGTTTCAAATATTCAAATCACGGGAACTTCAGTAGATAATTTGTATGAACAAGCAACGAATTAGGGAAATAACTATTGACGGATTCCAGACGATCATCCAGACCATGAAGGCAATGGATAATCGAAGAACGAAGTCTTTACTTGTGTTTGATGGCAAGAGATTCCTTGGAATGATTACAAATGGAGATTTGCAAAGAGCAATTATAGCAAATCGCCCCTTTGACACAGAAATAAGATGTATTATAGATAATACGGTGAAAAAATATGCTCACATTTCTGAAGACCCGAATGTTATTAAGGAATGGATGCTTGACGTAAGGGCAGAAATGATGCCAGTTGTTGATTCTGAGGGGAATCTTGTCAAGGTGATTTTTTGGAATGAATTATTCAATGAAACTCAAACTATCAAGCGCGAAAAGATTGATTTACCTGTTATCATAATGGCGGGTGGCAAGGGGACTCGTCTGAAGCCCATTACTAATGTTATCCCGAAACCTCTTGTGCCAGTTGGTGATAAAACTATACTGGAGGTTATTATGGATCAGTTTGAAAGCATTGGCTGTCATAAGTTCTATATGAGTGTGAATTACAAGGCAGATATGATAAAATACTACCTAAGTCAGCTTGATCATAAGTATGATATTGAGTTTTTTATGGAGGATAAGCCTCTCGGAACAATTGGTAGTGTCTCTCTGTTAAAAGGAAAGATTACCACACCATTCTTTGTCAGCAACTGCGATAGCATTAACGAGCAGGACTACCGCGACGTATGGGATTATCATGTAAACAATCGCAATGATATGACCATTGTTACAATGGTAAAGAGTTTTAAGATTCCGTATGGTGTTATTGAAACAGGAGAGAATGGTCTGATGACAGCTTTAAAGGAAAAGCCCGAACAAACCTATCAGGTGAACACAGGCGTCTATATCTTGAATCCTGATATAATAGACGAGATACCCGAAGGTGAGTTCTACCACATCACACATTTGATGGAGACAGTTCAGGCTCGTGGTGGTCGAGTAGGATGTTTCCCTGTCAGCGAGCAGAGCTGGAAAGATATGGGCGAATGGGATGAGTATCTGAAAATGATTGAAAAATGGAAATACTAATTCTATATCACAGTTCGAATCAAGTTGTCTTAATGGATAGTCTGTGTAAAGAAATAAACAGAATCGGATACTGTGCGGACTCTTTTGATACAACAAAATTGCGATTCTATTCACCAAGAGGGCGGAAAAGCCCATTCATGTTATGGTTATATAAGTTTGTTACTAAACTACCCAAAGGTAAGTTTTTTGTAGAAAAGCATTTTTACTATAGACTTATTCTCCATTTGTCAAACAGCTATGACATAATTGATGTCCAGTCTTTGTTTAGGTCAATGTATAGCTATCTTGTCCCAATTTTCAAGCAAAGAGGGAAAAAAGTAAAAGTGCATGTTTGGGGAACAGACTTTTATAAATATGCTTTTGAACCGGGCTGGTCAAAATGGCAGACAATAGTCTATGACAAAGCTGATGTCATACAGATTGCTACAGAATCAATGAAGTCAGATTTCATCAGAAAGTTTCCCCAATATGAGAGCAAAATCAGAACAGGGGTCTTTGGGAATCAGCATTTGGACGATTTAATAGAATTTAAACAGCACCCAGAAAGAAAAGATTTAAGTTTCATTTTTGGTGATTATCAAGGGAAAATAATTGTGACTTGTGGATATAATGCTCGATCTAGGCATCAACACTTGAAGATGATAGAGGCTATGAATAAATTACCACAAGAAATACAAGACAAGTTGTTCGTAATATTCCCAATGACATATCTTCGGGAAGATTCTTATTTGAAATCAATTGAAGAATCTTTGAAAGATGTACATTTTAAGTATGAGATGATAAATTCCTATTTGACAGAGAATCAACTCATGTCATTAAGGCAGATAACCGATATATTTATCAATATTGTAGTTTCTGATGCATTGTCAAGTTCTACACAAGAGCATCTGTTTTGTGGGAATGTTGTGATTGTTGGGGATTGGCTCCCTTATTCAATATTTGAAACAAATGGTGTGTTTTATATTAAAACGTCATTAGATCAACTTTATGATAAAATTTATTATTCAGTTACTCATATAGACGAACTAAGGAAGAAATGTGCGAATAATTCTAAGTGTCTTTATAATATAACGTCTTGGAAAAGCGCAATATCTATGTTTAAGGAAATATATGAAGAAATGAGCTAAGACAAATGATAAACTATACAGTTATTATTCCCCATAAGAATAGCGTAGATCTATTGCAATATTGTCTTGATAGTATTACAATACGTGACGATGTGCAGGTAATCGTAGTGGATGACAATAGTGATGCAAATAAAGTCGATTTTGCCCATTTCCCTCAATGGAATGGTAATAATTATGAATGCTACCTGACTAAAGAAGGAAAAGGTGCAGGATATTGCCGAAACGTTGGGTTGGAGCATGCAAAAGGCAAATGGGTGTTGTTCGTTGATGCAGATGACTACGTACTTTCTTCTATTTCTGATATTTTTGATTCTTGTGTTGACTCTGATGCAGACGTTATCTACTTTAGACCAACAGCTGTTATGTTATCAGATAGGAAGACACCCTCAAAACGAGACGCTTATTATAACAAGCTAATCGATGAATATCAAAGTAGTACTGATGAAAATGATATAAGGACATTGTTTTTTTCACCATGTAGCAAATTCGTGAAAAAACAGTTGATTGATGAGTATGGTATTCGTTTTGATGAAATTAGATACTCAAACGACAATTTTTTCTCAGTTTCAGTTGGATGTTTTGCAAAGAAGATAGAAGTACGTGATGACTCATATTATGTGATATCACAAGGAGACAATTCCTTAACATCTAATTTTCTGAATAAACCAGGCGAATTTGTTTGTAGGGCAGAAGCTTTTTATAGGTCGATGAATTTGGTGATGCAGCGTAATTTTCGTATTGATGAAAGTACTGCGTTATTGTATTTGAAAATGTCCTATAGAAATAAGTCTTATTATTTGTATAGTATATATTTCCATTTATTACAACGCTATCTGAAATGTTCAAGAATACACTTACTGAATTTAATATTTTGTGATTATAGTAGAAAACATAAAATATTATGTTACTTCTATTCGGAAGTCATTATAAGATATTATGAATTGAAAGATTTCTTGAGAAATAGTTCATTGTAGTTGTTTTTAATGAAAACCTTTGTAATTTGACAGCTTACAATAAAAATATAACTTGTATTTACATAATGGATTTTTTATATAAAGTAGCAGTCATTATTCCTTCTTGGAACTCCTCAACATTTATAGGAAAAATGTTGGATTGTTTGGTTGCGCAGACTTATGGCAATTGGAAAGCATTCATTGTAGATGACCAGTCAGAAGACACTTCTGTTGAAATTGTCAGCCGATATCATGATAATGACAAAAGAATAGAGTGCATACGCCGTGACCGGCAACCCAAAGGTGCTCAAACATGCCGTAATTTAGGGCTTGAACTATCAGAAGGTGCAGAGTATGTCATTTGGTTGGATGCTGATGATTTGATAGCTCCTTATTGCCTTGAACAAAGAGTCAAATATATGGATCTCCACTCAGAATTGGATTTTGGTGTTTTTCCTGCTGTGACTTTTAATGATAAGATATGGGAGGAGGATGGTTGGTGTTATGGATTCCCCTTTTATCCTGACACGCTTCGTGCTATGTTGTCATGGACGCTCCCCATGGTCGGCTGGACTAATATATACCGCAGACAGTCATTGATGAAAGCTGGTCATCGATGGGATGAGAGAGTCTTTTCGATGCAAGATTCAGATTTCAACATACAAGGTATTTTGTTAGGCTTCAATTTTGATTATGCGGTGAAAGAGGGAGCATTGACAGATTATTTTTATAGAAAGGGGAACCGTGATAATAGTACAAGTAGTAAAATTTGGTCAACAGAACATATGCGTAGTCATCTGTATTTAATTGATAAGGTGACGCGCAAACTGACTGGTGTCCAAAAAAAGAAGTATAAAAAAGATCTTGGGGTATATTTACTTAAATATGCCAACATTTTTAAACGCTCAGACGAGTGTTTTTCTCTCTTTCTTGAATTACCATATTTGAGAGAGAACAAACTTTTGCGATTAAGATTTTATTTATGGAAAATTGGAAAATTCAAGTATGGTTACAGTTATCTATTCCATGATTTGGCTTGTCGTGAATATAAGGAGTATCTTGAATGGGATAATTTGGTAAAGCAGCAGTATAAGAGTCTTCCCAAACCGGTAATGCCTTTTTCTGTGTGATAAGCTGATATACTCTTTAAGAAAACATAAAAGAAATGCTATAAAATGATGTAAATATGAAAGACGAACTAAAACGTAAAATATTAGAATTAACTCGCGAGTATTATCGTGAGGTGCATGCATCTCAGCCTGCTTTTGAGGCGGGTAAGACGCGTGTTAACTATGGTGGCCGCTACTTTGATGACGAAGAGTTGGTTAATCTGGTAGATGCTTCGCTGGACTTTTGGCTGACGGCAGGACCTTGGGCGCATAAGTTTGAGACGAGATTGGCTAAATGGCTAGGCGTGAAGTATTGCTCACTTTGTAATTCCGGGTCATCTGCCAATTTGCTGGCTTTCTCTGCCCTGACGGCACCAGAACTCGGCGGCAGGCAGATAAAGCGGGGCGACGAGGTGATTACTGTAGCAGCTGGATTCCCTACAACAGTAGCTTGTATAGTGCAGTATGGTGCTGTGCCAGTTTTCGTTGATATGAGTATCGAGGAGGGTAATATAGACACGACACAATTAGAGGCTGCCTTCAGTCCTAAGACCAGGGCTGTGATGATAGCACATTCATTGGGTAATCCCTTCAATATTCAAGCGGTGGTTGATTTCTGTAAGAAGCACAACCTGTGGCTGGTCGAGGATAACTGCGATGCTCTTGGATCAGAGTATTTCATTGATGGTGAATGGAAGAAAACGGGAACCATTGGTGATATCGGTACAAGTAGCTTTTATCCTCCTCACCATATGACGATGGGTGAGGGTGGTGCAGTATATACCAATAATCCTGAGTTGCATAAGTATGTGAACTCCTATCGTGACTGGGGCCGTGACTGCTGGTGTGTAGGTGGTGTTGACAATACTTGTGGCTGTCGCTTTACAGGACAGTTCGGCCAGCTTCCTGCTGGATACGACCATAAGTATGTATATAGTCATTTGGGCTATAATCTCAAGGCAACCGACCTTCAGGCTGCCATTGGCTGTGCACAGTTGGAGAAACTGGACTTTATAGTCAAGCGGCGTCGTGAGAATTTCGACACCATGTATCATGGTTTGAAGGATGTAAAGGGCCTGTTGCTTCCTGAACCTCAAAAGAATTCAAAGCCCAGTTGGTTCGGCTTCTTCATCACGGTGAGGGAAGATGCTGGCTATACCCGTAATGAACTGACGAAGTATCTGGAGGATCACAAGGTGCAGACACGTAACCTGTTTGCAGGCAACCTGCTGAGGCATCCCGCCTTTGAACAGTATGTTGAGGGCAAGGATTATCGTGTAGTTGGTGGAGCACTTCCTGTGACAGATGCTATTATGCGTGACTCTTTCTGGCTTGGCCTCTATCCAGGCATGACGTCCGAGAAAATGCAGTACATGATTGATACGATAAAAGCATTTGTTGCTTCGAAATTATGAAGGTTGTATTATTAGCAGGCGGATTTGGTTCTCGCATTAGCGAGGAGTCGATATATAGGCCAAAGCCCATGATCGAGATTGGAGGCATGCCTATACTGTGGCATATTATGAAAGAGTATGCCTATTACGGGCATAATGAATTCATTATTTGTGCAGGCTATAAACAAGAATATATCAAGGAGTGGTTTGCCAACTACTTCTTACATAACTCCGATGTGAGTTTTGACTTCCGGCAGGGGGAGAACAAGATGACCATCCATGAAAGTCATTTGGAACCTTGGAAGGTAACCGTGGTTGATACGGGTTATAACACGATGACGGGTGGGCGTATCAAGCGTATCCAACATTATGTGGGCAACGAACCGTTCTTTATGACTTATGGTGATGGTGTTTGCGATGTAGATGTCAACAAATTGTTGGCATTCCATCAGAGCCACGGCAAGATTGCCACCTTGACTGCTGTAAAGATGGCACAGGACAAAGGTGTGTTGAATATCACAAAAGATTTTGCAGTAAAGTCCTTCCGCGAGAAAAATCTTTCAGACGGGGCTCCTATCAATGCTGGCTATATGGTCCTGGAGCCGAGAATCTTTGATTATTTGACAGACGATTCAACTATTTTGGAGAAAGAGCCATTAGAGACGTTGGCTTATGAGGGGGAGTTAATGTCATATATCCATGAAGGTTTTTGGCAGTGTATGGATAATATCCGTGAAAAGGAAATCTTGGAAAAACTGTTGGCAAACAATGCTGCTCCATGGAAGAAATGGGAACGCGAGGTGCCTAAAGTGTAAAAAGAATGATTGATATATTTAATGGTGCTTTCCATGGAAAGCGAGTCTTGGTAACGGGGCATACTGGCTTTAAAGGTTCATGGCTGACCATCTGGCTTCATGAGATGGGAGCAGAGGTTGTCGGAGTTGGTTTGGAACCCTACTCTCAGAAAGACAATTACGTATTTTCTGGAATTGGGAACAAGATTTATGCCGACCTTCGTGCCGACATCCGTGACAGCCAGAAGATGAAGGACATCTTTGCCAAGTATCAACCTGAAATCATTTTTCATTTAGCGGCTCAGCCCTTGGTACGTCTCAGCTATGAGATTCCTGTGGAAACCTATGAAACCAATGTGATGGGTAGCATCAACATCATGGAGGCTTGCCGTGTGACTGAATCTGTGAAGGTGGTTGTGATGATAACTACAGATAAATGCTACGAGAACAAAGAGCAAATCTGGGGCTATCGTGAGGATGAACCCATGGGTGGCTATGACCCCTACTCCAGTAGTAAGGGGGCAGCAGAGATTGCCATCAACTCCTGGCGCAGGAGTTTCTTTAATCCTACTGACTATGGTACGAAGCATCATGTATCTATTGCCAGTGTCCGTGCCGGTAATGTGGTGGGGGGAGGCGACTGGGCGAAGGATCGCATTGTACCCGACTGCATCCGAGCTATGGAGGCCAATCAGCCCATAGAAATCCGTTCTCCGAAAGCTATTCGTCCTTGGCAGCATGTATTAGAGCCACTTTCCGGCTATCTGCTCCTTGCTAGTAAGATGCTTCAGGAACCGACAAAATATTGTGAGGGCTGGAACTTCGGCCCTCGTATGGAGAGCATCACCCCTGTGTGGGATGTGGCTGCCATGCTAATCAAATATTATGGTAATGGTGAATTGAAGGATGTGTCGGACCCCAACGCACTCCATGAGGCCAACCTTTTGATGCTGGATATCAGTAAGGCCAAATTCCAGTTAGGTTGGGAACCCCGAACGAATATCAGCGAATGTTGCGAACTGACAGCCGATTGGTATAAACGCTATCAGCAGCAAGACGTATATTGCTTATGTGTCGAACAAATTAACATGTTCACTAAAAAATGAAAATTATAAAGACTCCTTTTGAAGGATTGTTAGTGTTGGAAACTATGTATTTCTGCGATGAACGTGGCGGTTTCCAGAAACTTTTTAATTACGATTTCTTTGCAGAAAATGGCTTGGCGACAGATTTCAAGGAGTTTTATTATTCTGCCAACAAGAAAGGTGTCAGACGTGGCATGCATTTTCAGATACCTCCCCATGACCATGTAAAAGTGGTATATGTTAGTATGGGTAGAATCCAGGATGTAGTTGTTGATATTCGTAAGTCATCACCTACCTTTGGTAAGTGTTTCTCTATAGAGTTGGATGGCAATTCTGCTCGTTATTTGTATATCCCAAAGGGGTTTGCACACGGTTTCCTGTCTTTGGAGGATAATACCATTGTCAATTATGCACAGACCACATGCTATAATAAGGCGTGTGATTGTGGAATAGATCAGGATTCCATTGGTTTTGACTGGGATATGAAGGATGTTATTGTTTCTGAACGGGATTTATCTTTTCCCGAGTTGAAAGATTTTGAGACTCCATTTACGCTATGAATATTCTGATTACAGGAGCAACAGGTTTCGTGGGAAGACATTTAGTTCCCGCATTGAAACAAAAAGGTCACGAATTGCATATTCTGGTGAGACCAAGTTCTCAATATGGCAAATATGGCTTTGATAAGGTATGTGTTTTTGATGATGACATCAGTTCCCTTGGAATATATTTAGAAGAGAATAGGATAGATGGTGTTATTCATCTGGCTTCCCTGTATCTGGCAGAGCATCAGAGCAATCAGGTAAAAGATTTGGTTTTGTCAAATATCTATTTAGGTACCGCTTTGTTAGAAGCATGTAAAATAGCGGGAACGAAATGGTTTCTCAATACCGGAACGATATGGCAGAATTATCAAGTTCCTGATAAGTCTGATATCTATTGTCCGGTAAACTTATATGCAGCCACAAAACAGGCTTTTATGACAATGGCAAAATACTATACAGAAACGACAAAATTGAAATTTTGTACATTGAAGCTTTGTGACACCTATGGCCCAGGTGATACACGTCGAAAAATCCTTTCGCTTTTTGAAGAGATTGCAAAATCCGGGAAAACACTTGACATGTCGCCTGGAAAGCAATGCATAGATATTGTCCATATTGATGATGTCGTTGTCGGTTTTTGTCACTTGGCTGAGATGTTGGGAGGCGAAACCCCAATAAGATCGGAATATGTATTGTCTTCTGGGAAGAGTGTTCCTTTAAGGGAATTGGCAAAACGCTATGAAGAATGCCATCATGTTCATTTAAATATCAATTGGGGGGGGCGTGCTTATCGACAAAGAGAGGTGATGCGTCCGTATTGTGGCCATGTTCTTGATGGTTGGAAACCACAGGTGACGATTTTTTAAGATATTGAGAAAGAATGAAATTTTCATTTGTTATGTCTGCTCATCGTAGCAGATATATTCGGGAGTCTATAGATTCAATATTAGCTCAGAGATTCGATGACTTTGAGTTGCTAGTCGTTGACGATGTCTCGCCAGATGGATTAGATAGTATTGTAGCAGAATACGACGATGCAAGAGTTAGCTACCATCAGGTAGAGAAGGACTTAGGAAATTATGATTTGGTAGGTAAATGGAACAAAAGTATTGAATATGCCAAGGGTGACTATGTGATATTGGCTACTGATGATGACCTCTATGAGCCGACATTTCTTTCATCCTTTGCTCCTTTGATTGAGAAATACCCCGATGTTGACTTGTTTAGGGCGCGCATCCTAACTATCGATGCGAATGGAACGATAACAAGTATCGACAAGTGCTACAAAGAATACCTCTCTTCCGTAGAGTTCCGCTATCACATGATGCATGGCATGCGGGGAGGCATACCACAGTATATCTTCAAACGTAAAACGTTGGTGGACAAAGGAGGCTTTGTCAATTTCCCTAAGGCTTGGGCTTCCGATGATGCCACCGCCTTAATGATGTCCGACAAGGGAGTCGTAACCAGTCAGGAGCATTTGGTGCGTTTCCGTTACAGTGGAATCAATATTTCCAGTGACAGAAAGCAAGGTCTTAAGAAGTTCAAAGCAAGACTCTTGTTTTCAAAATGGCTTCAAAACCATCCAGTTGAAGTAGAAGCTACTAAGGACTGGCAGCGTTTCTACCAGAAGACAGTAGTAGATGAGTTGCCGATATATAATAAAATCACACTGATAGCAACCATGAATTCGATGACGTGGGGACATTGGATTCAGGCAGTAAAGATGCTCAGCAATAGTGATTTGTTTACATTTAGAGATAAGTGTTCAGTTGTCATGAGGTCGCTTAAAAATAGACTCTAATTAAAATTAAGAATGATAGAATTATCTATAATTTCTCCGATATATAAAGGAGAAAAAATGTTAGAAGAATTGGTCTCTCGAATTGAGGCTTCTGTTGAAACCTTCACGAAGGATTATGAGATTATCCTGGTGAATGATTGTTCCCCTGATGACTCTTGGACAAAAATGAAAGAAATATGTGCAAGAGACAAAAAGGTGAAAGGTGTCAATCTCTCGCGTAACTTTGGCCAGCACTATGCAATCACTGCCGGCTTGACGGAATCGCGAGGAGAGTGGGTGGTTGTGATGGACTGCGACTTGCAAGACCGTCCCGAGGAAATCCCCAATCTTTACAAGAAAGCAAAAGAGGGTTATGATACGGTTTTTGCTGAGATTCAGGAGCGCGAGGACCGTTTTATGAAGAAGTTCACATCTCGTGCCTTCAGTTATATTTTTGCATTTTTCACTGACTCCCCTGTGGATAAGAAAACTAATAATTTTGGCATTTACCACCGAAAGGTGATAGATGCTGTATTGAGCATGGGTGACGAAATTAAATGTTTCCCTGTGGAGGTTCGTTGGGTTGGGTTTCGTATTGGTTACCACCCTGTGGCGAAAGACGCTCGTGCAGAAGGTACATCGGGATATACGTGGGCAAAACTCTTTGCTTTTGCCTTCGACAACATTGTCGCCTTCTCAAATAAACCGCTTCGGTTGGCTCTGAAATTGGGCTTCTACATCGTCTTGTTTTCTTTAGCTATTGCAATGTATTATTTTATACGTTATTTGGCTGGTGGTATTGGAGTCGATGGTTTCACAACATTGATTATTTCTTTATGGCTCATAGCGGGTATTATTATCTCACTCATTGGAATGGTTGGTATCTATTTAGGACGCGTGTTTAACAAAGTAAAAGACAGACCAACGTTTATTGTTAAGGATAAATTGAATTTGTAGATAAAAAGAATGAGTATTATTTATGGATAGATTAGAAAACTATGATGTCGTTTTGAAACGGCTGACGGAAGACAAAATTGAGATGGTACGTTGTTGGAGAAACGATCCTAAAATTTCTCAGTATATGGTATTTCGTCAGCACATAACAAGCGAAATGCAGAAGAAATGGTTTCAAAGTGTTGATAATGACAGAAACCTTTATTATATTATTGAGTACAAAGGTGAAGATATCGGTTTAATTAATGTAAAAGACATTAACCATCAAGAAAAATCTGGAGAAAGTGGTGTTTTTATTTATGAAGATAAGTGTTTAAATTCAGATATCTCGTATAGAGCACATTTATGTCTTTTTGACCACTATTTTATAGATCTTTCAAATGAAGAATTGCATGCTTATATATTGAGTACCAACAATAAAGCAAAACGGTTTTGTGAATTTCTTGGTTATGCTCAAAAAGAAGATAACACTTATGTCCTTACTAAGGAGAACTATTTAAATAATAAGAACAGACAAAGATTCATTAATAAATATAATTTATTAAAAAATAAAGACAATGAATAATTTAGAGAAGTACAACAGGATTTTTTGCGAGACTCTTCAAATTGAAGAAGATCAATTGAAAGATTTAGAGTATCAAGGTACAGAACTTTGGGACAGTGTTGGCCATATGACCCTTATGGCAGAATTGGAGGATGCATTTGACATTATGCTGGAAACTGATGACATCGTTGATTTTTCCTCTTATGAGATAGGCAAAAGCATCCTTAAAAAGTATGATGTTGAGATTTGATAATGGGTTTTAAGGAACTTGAAGGAAAAAATGCCGTTATCACTGGTGCCAGAAGTGGCATAGGGCTTGCTACGCTAAAATTGTTTGCCCAAAACGGTTGTAATTGTTGGGCTGTAACTCATCGTGACGATCAAGAGTTTCTTGATCAAATAAAAAAATGGGAATCTGAATATAAGATATGGATACGCCCTGTCACGATTGACTTGAGCAGGTCAGAATCGATTAAATTGGGAGTAAAGAACATCTTGAAGGAAAAGGTTGCAACAGACATTTTGGTAAATGCTGCCGGTGTTGTTAGTCCAAACAGATTGTTTACAATGACCAAGATGGAAGATATCAGGATGGTTATGGAGGTAAATTTCTTCAGTGTTATAGAACTGTCCCAACTTCTATGCAGGTCAATGATGAAACAACGCAAGGGCAATATTATCAATATAGCGAGTATATCGGCTTGGGGAGAAGATACCTCTCAAATGGAATATGCGGCGAGCAAGGCTGCATTAGTAATTGCAACCAAAAGATTGGCAAGTGAGCTTGGAAGTTATGGTGTCAGAGTAAATGCAGTTGCCCCTGGCCTGACTCAGACCAAGATGCTTGATACTTTGGATGATGAGACTGCCGAGCAAATAAAGAGAGGCATGGCCCTACACCGTTTTGGAACACCCGAGGAAATTGCCGAGGTTTGTCTTTTTTTAGCGACTGACAGGTCTTCCTATATAACAGGAGAGACAATCAAGGTTGATGGCGGAGGTAATGATTTGCGACTTGCTACATCAAAATAAAAAACAGTGAATACAGAAACATTTGCAAAACGTCTGCGCTTGAAAGCGTTGGAAATGGCATATAAGAGCGGTAAGAATGGTTCTCACATAGGAGGGGGGCTTTCTGCCATTGAGATATTTGCTGCTTTATATGCTGGCATCATGAAGTATGACGTAAACAACCCGTATGACGAAAATCGTGACAGACTTGTAGTTAGCAAAGGTCATTGCGTATTGGCCTATTATGCTGCTCTTAACGAAGTGGGGTTTATGAATCAGACCGATTTAGACGGGTTTGAAATGGATGGTAAGCATCTGCATGGACATGCGTTTCGTAACCTTCAGAAGGGAATTGAATTTTCAGGCGGTAGTCTTAGTATGGGCATGTCTTTTGCAGTTGGTCAAGCATTAGCCTGCAAGATGAAGCATCTTGACAGTCGTGTGTTTGTAATATTAGGAGATGGTGAATGCGATGAAGGCCAAATATGGGAATCTGCTATGGCTGCATCCAATTTCAATCTGAACAATCTTATAGTCATTATTGATTGCAACAAACTTCAATATGATGGCTATACAAAAGATGTAATGGACAATAGTTCTTTGGCTGACAAATTCAGAGCATTTGGATTCGATGCCATTGAGGTGGATGGTCATAACGTTGATGAGCTGCAAACTGCCTTAACCCATTGCGGCAATAGCCCTTTCTGCATAGTTGCACATACAGTCAAGGGTAAAGGAATCTCGTTCGCTGAAGGGCAACGTGAATGGCATCATCATACTTTGTCTGAAGAAGAATATTACCAAGCAAGAAAGGAAATAGAGGATGGTAATACTTGATAAAATCAATTCTCGAACATATAGTCGTTTGGGGCAACGAGGAGCCATTTTCGGTATGGCAGCTTGCGACACGGCCAGAGATGATGGTAAGTTTGTGCTGTTTACGGCTGATTTGGGACAGCTCTCGGGTATGGATCGCTACACGAAGATGTTTCCTACCCAGTTTGTTAATGTCGGAATAGCAGAGCAAAACATGCTTGGTATGGCTGCAGGGTTAGCTGCAGAGGGATACCATATTTGTGCTTCTACCTATGCCACTTTCATTACTATGCGAAGTTGTGAACAGTTACGTCATTATTTTGGTTATATGAATTTACCTGGTGTTATCATTGGTTCTGGGGCAGGTCTATGTCAAGGTTTTGCAGGTAATACGCATTACACTATAGAGGATATATCGATTGTGAGGGCAATTCCTAACATCAGTATTATCTCTCCCGCAGATGCAGGCTCAGCAGTGAAACTTTTTGAATTGGCAATAAACACTAAAGGGGCTGTCTATATGCGTCTAACAGGAAACATGAACTGTCCGATAGTTTACAAAGAGGATGTGAACTTCGTGTTAGGTGGTAGTAATATGGTGAAAGAAGGCACAGACGTGACGATTTTTGCAACAGGAACGATGGTAAGCCAATCCCTGAAGGCCGCAGAAATATTGAAAAAAAGTGATCTGTCTGTAGCTGTGATAGATATGTATTCACTAAAACCCATTGATGAAGATGCCATTCTTAAAGCATGTTCATCAACTCTACTGGTTTCCGTGGAAGAACATAATGTTGGTGGTGGATTGGGTGGCATTATATCCGAAGTACTTACAAAAAAGGGTAATACGCCTCGTTTAATTCGTTTGGGCATCGATGATGTGTTTAACCAGGCGGGCAGTTATGACAATCTTCTATCTCAGAACTATCTACAATCAGAACAGATAGCAGATACTATAATTAAGGAAATAAATGTTTGAACTAAAGAATTTCGCCAATAATATTGCAGTTGAACTTCAGGAGGGTAAGACATTGTCTTATTCCCAGTTGTATGATGTAGCTGACACTATTTCATCAGCTATGGAATCCCGTAAGCTGACCTTTTGCCTCTGTGAAAATACTATCGGCAGTTTGGTCGGTTATGTTTCGTTTTTGATTCATAACATTCCAACGGTGCTTCTGGATGCTTCTAAGGACATTGAAGTGATACAGTCGTTGATAGACCATTATCAGCCACAATATGTTTGGTGTCCGACAAAAAGGGTTGATGAGCTAAAAAAGGGACATCGTATAACTGAATACGAAGATTATACTTTGCTCTGGAATGGTGAGCAGACTTATGAGATTCACCCCGATGTGTTACTTTGCTTGACGACATCAGGAACGACGGGGAGCCCCAAATTAGTGAAATTGACGGAACGTAACCTGAAGAGTAATGCCGAGGCCATAGCGGAATACCTGCACATTACAGAAAACGAGCGTGCAATCACCTCACTTCCGATGTATTATTCATTTGGTATGTCAGTCATTAATAGCCATTTGATTAAAGGTGCTACATTGTTGCTGACAGACAAAGCGGTTATACAGCGTGAATTCCTGACTTTCCTCAAGGATGGTAAGGCTACATCGATTGCAGGTGTTCCATACACTTATGAAATGCTGCGTCGCCTGCGTTTTATGCGAATGGATCTTCCTGAATTAAAGACGATGATTCAGGCAGGTGGAAAATTGAATTCGGCAATAGCAAAGGAGTATATTGAGGATGCCCAGTCAAAAGGAAAACAATTCATTGTCATGTATGGTCAGACGGAGGCATCTCCTCGTATGAGCTATCTGCCGTTTGAATCTGCAGTGGAGAAATATGCAAGCATTGGTATAGCCATTCCCGGAGGGAGACTTTCCATACGTGATGTGAATGACAACGAGATTTCTGAACCGAATGTTGACGGGGAACTGATTTATGAAGGACCAAACGTTTGTATGGGCTATGCAGAGTGTATAGAAGACCTTTCCAAAGGAGACGAAAATCACGGGGTGTTGCATACTGGCGATGTTGCCCGTTTCGATGAAGATGGATTCTTCTATATTACAGGGCGTATGAAGCGTTTTGTGAAAGTATGGGGAAATCGTTGTAATCTGGATGCTACTGAGCAATTGGTAAAGGTAATCACGACCAGTTGTGCGTGTGTTGGAGTTGATGATAAAATTACCGTTTTTGTTACAGAAGAAGGCTTAGAGGAGAGGATTAAGAATTATTTAGTAGAGAAAACTGGTTTGAATGTCAGGGCATTTGAGATAAAGTACATTGATGCTATTCCCACACTTCCGTCGGGTAAGTTGGATTATCAAACCATGAAAGGAATGCTAAATTGACAATTGATAATGAACAATAGGTATGACAATAGAAGAGATACTGAATATTGAACCTTATTCTTTGGATAGAGATACCAAGAAGAGAATGTTGAATGAGCGGTTGTGGGAACTGACCCGCAGGCATTATGATGCATCCGAAGAGTATCGCAAGATGTTTGATGCCACGGGGCTGGATATCAACAATCGGCCCGATTATGAGCAGTTGCCGTTTTTGCCCGTCCGCCTTTTCAAGGAATTTGAATTGCTGAGTGTGCCGAAGGAAGATGTTGTGAAGACCATGACGTCATCGGGGACTACTGGACAGAAGAAATCGAAGATATTTCTTGACAGAACTACGTCGGCCAATCAGACCAAGTGTCTAACCAAGATAGTGTCTGCCTTTATTGGTTCCAAGCGTGTGCCAATGCTGATACTTGATTCGTCGGCTGTTGTGAAAGACCGTCGTATGTTTTCAGCCAGAGGTGCTGGCATCCTCGGTTTCTCGATGTTTGGAAGTAAGCGTTGTTATGCGCTAAATGAAGAAATGGAATTGGACATCGAGGGGATGAAGCAGTTTTTGGAGGAACATCAGGGTGAGACTATCTTTATGTTTGGTTTTACCTTTATGATTTGGCAACATTTTTACAAGAAACTTCTTGAGAGTGGCTACAGGCCCGACCTTTCGAAAGGGGTGCTGATTCATGGTGGCGGTTGGAAAAAACTGGTCAGTGAACAGGTTTCGCCTGCCGAGTTCAAGCAGGCTCTGAATGATGTCTGTGCAATTCAAATGGGCAATGTCCATGACTACTATGGTATGGTGGAGCAGACCGGTACTATCTATATGGAATGTGAGTGTGGTCATCTGCATACCTCGGCATTCAGCGATGTCATTATCCGCCGTCCGAAGGACTTTTCCGTTGCTAGCATTGGCGAAAAGGGACTGATAGAGGTGGTGTCAGTATTGCCCGAGAGTTATCCGGGACATGTCCTTTTGACTGAGGACGAAGGCTATATTGAGGGTGAAGACGACTGCCCCTGTGGTCGCAAAGGCAAATATTTCAAAATTTTAGGACGTATTAAAAATGCGGAAATCCGCGGATGTAGTGATACTTATGCAGCTAAATTCTAACAATTATACATTATTATATCCATCGCAGGTGGATTGGGATGACTTTTGTCAAGTTCGTCCAGATGTGCCTTTTTCAGACGTTGTTATAGAATACCTGAATGCCCTCTCGGCCTCATTGATGAAGGATAGGGAGAGCCGTCTGTATCCTGATGTGGTAACTTTTGCCTTCTTTTGCCGAAAGGCCAACCTGTTGAAAATGAAGGCAGCATATCAGTTTGAAGAACTCAGACAAGGCAGAGGAATCCTGTTCCATATTGCCCCTTCCAATGTTCCTGTCAATTTTGGTTATACGCTTGTGGCGGGTCTTCTTGCAGGCAATAACAATATCGTTAGGGCCAGCTCAAAGGATTTTCCGCAAGTGAATATTATAGTGCGACATCTGCATAAACTTTTGACAGAAGGACAATATGCTGAGGTTGGCAAGCGTATTGTGTTGGTGAAGTATGACCGGACGAGTGATGCAACGGCAGACTTCTCTTTCCTGGCAAATGTCCGTGTCATCTGGGGTGGTGACCAGACTATTGCCACCATTCGTCAGAACGCATTACCGCCACGAGCTTTCGATGTATGTTTTGCCGACCGTTACTCCATTGCCGTAGTAAATCCAACGACTGTGCTGACTGCTGATGACAAAGAGATTGAACAGTTAGCTTTGAATTTCTATAACGATACATATCTGTTTGACCAAAATGCTTGCAGTGCACCACATACAGTTTTTTGGTTGAAAAGTGGGAATGTGGAAGCTGCCAAGGAACGATTCTGGAAGACCGTCCATCAAGTGGTGGAGAAGAAGTACGGATTTCAAGACGTGATGAGCGTTGACAAACTGACCGCTTTTTACAAACAGGCAGTTGGAATGAAGTGCCATCGAGTCTGTGTCGAAGACAATATGATTGTTAGAACCCAGTTAGATGAACTTCCATATAATATCGATTCCTATCGGTGTGCATGTGGCTATTTTTCGGAATATGACATAGACAGCCTTGACGAAATAGCTTCTATAGTGAACGTCAAATATCAGACACTGGCCTATTATGGTATAGAAAAGGAGGCACTGAGAACTTTTATGCTTCGTAACCGATTGATGGGGTTGGATCGTATAGTTCCCATCGGTGAGACAACATCCTTTGCACTGACATGGGATGGATATAATCTCATGGATACATTTACCAGATGCATAGCTATTATATAATGAAACAGGAACAGGACATGCATAGAAACACGAAAGTTCTATTGCCGTTAGACGCCTTGTTCCTCTGTTTGGCAGTAGGAGTATATTCTATGTCTGGGCTATTTACGAAGTTGGCTGCTGGATATGCCATTTTGAGTACTCCCTATTTCCTTTGTCTTGCAGGTGTTGTGACTGTTTTAGGCTTATATGCTGTTTTATGGCAGGTGGCTCTCAAACGGGTGCCATTGAGCTTGGCTTACCCGTTTAGAAGCCTTGGAGTTGTTTATGGATTGGCTATTGCTGGCTTTGTCTTCCATGAGGAGGTGACGGTGCAGAATCTGCTTGGCGGGTGCATTGTGTTGGTTGGGTTGTTACTGATGAACACGGGGCGATGAAGTATTATCTGTTTGTTATATTAGGCATCTTTGCTTGTTCATTGTCGCAGTTGCTGTTGAAGAGAAGCGCCAATAATAAACATACCTCACGTATATATGAGATGATAAATCCGTTGGTAATCATGGCATACAGCATCTTCTTTTGTTCGTTAATTATAAACATCTGGGCGATGCGTCATGGTGTGCAGCTGAAAGAGATGGCGATGCTTGAGTCGCTCGGTTATATTTTTGTTCCACTATTGTCTATTGTCTTGTTGAAAGAGCAGCTATATATTAGAACTGTTATCGGTATTGTAATTGTCTTTTTCGGTTTGATAGTATTTCATTTGTGATTTATAGTAGGGAGCCGAAACAACTTTATATCGGAATTTGTTTATACATTATCTTTTTTTATTATGCTAGGTTTTTATTTCCAAAATAACAGATTAGCGTATATTGATAGTATAAAATTTGGGGCAATATTGATAGTATGCACAACCCATTTTATAGCCCTTTTTAATCCTGTACTTTTTGGCTTGTGGGTGGATTTTCCAACAAAGCTCATCTTAGAAGGTGTAAGCGGAAAATTTGGTGTTTGTATTTTGGGAGTAATTTCATGCTATTTAGCTTGTTATTCGAAAGAAAATAATCCAATAAAATACTTTATAAAAAGATATTTGTATTTTGTAGTTGCGGGGGGGGTAATTAATTATATGTATATTATTACAGGGATCTCATCTCATTCGTTTGGCTTTGCGACAATTGTTTCTATGAAATTGGGGCCTGAAATTTTCCCTACATTTTGGTGTATGCCCCATTTTTTAGCAGCCTCTTTTATTTCTTATTTGAATGGGAAGTATTGTGCTAAAAGTACTATCATAGTCTTATTGGAAATCTTGATTTTATATGCGACAGGATGGAATTGGACAGCAATTTTTTTATTGGGGAATTTGGCTTCTGTTTTATTGGTTAAAGACAAGTTTTCGACCTTAATTAATAATAGGTATGTGAAAATTTTATTATGTCTAGTCCTTTTTGTAATAATAAAGCGTGAAGAAAGTCCTTTAACATATTTAATAGATGGGATTTCAGCAGCACTATTCGTTATGGTTGTTGAGAAAAGTAAATCTATGCAATCCATATTGGAAAAGGTCTCCTTTATTTCAATTATGGGCAAGTATACTATGAGCATTTATCTTTTGCACAATTTTTTCTATTTGACACTTGGATATTGGTTGTTTTCGGTACAAGGATTTGTTGTGGATTGTGCTGTGGATTGTGTTTTAGTATTCATTGAATGTATGGCAGTTGTTTTTTTATTTGCAATTATGTTACAATGGTGTTTGGATAATTTTAATAAGATAGTAAGCAACACCTTTGAGTGGATAGCAAGTAAATAATGCCCTTTTTGTGATTTTTTGCATATAAATTAAGGTTTATACAAATTATAGATAATGAAACGATTATTAAAGAGGTTATCAATATCGCTACTCCTGTTACTATTTTTCTTTTGGGTGTTTTATTTCATTACTTGTTGTTGTGACAGTGATCTTGAACCGCATGCTAATATAGCTATTTCAAAAATGCAAAGCGGTAAGATGTTTAGCGGCAATTTTTTACTTTATTTTCTGATGAACCTGTTTTCGGGTTTTTCCACTGAGATTGGGAGTGTAATTATTGCAAATTCTTTCCTCCTTGCTTTAGCTGTTGTTGCAAAATATGGGATAACGTTTCATTATTTGGCACAAGACAATTCAACTGTTGTAGCTGGAGTAGCTTCTTTCTCATTGTTGTTTGCGTATATCCTGCCATTCGTTCTATTTATAGATTTCATATTGGGCTATCACCCGTTAAGTTTTTTATTGCGTTATAGTTTCTATTTAGGTTATTATGTTCCTAATGTATGGCATAATTCAACTATTATATTTAGTATGCCTTTTGCAATCTTGACATATACCTATTCTTTGAAACTTCTAAGACATTATTCTTTGTCTGACTGTTGGAAGCTTTCGTTCGTTAACCTGATTTGCGTGATGATAAAACCAAGCTTCTTTTTTGTGTTTTCGTGTCCTTATGTTTTATTAGTACTGTATAAATATGGTTTAGTGTGGAAGAAATTGTCTTTCTTGCTTTTGCCCATTGCTATTGGATTCGCTGGAGTTGCCTATCAGTATATTACAATTTACGATGGCTCTGATGGTAGTTCCGTTGTTTTTAGCTTAAGTCGGTTGCTCAACTATGACTATTGGCAAGAACACTGGCTATATTTTGTTTCGAGTCTTTTTCTGCCATTGTTTTTCTTTGTACTTAGTTTCAAAAAATGTAAACATGATTTGGAATTCTTTTTCCTTTCCTCTATGCTTTTGATCGCTATACTTATTCAGTTGTTATTTCAGGAAACAGGACCAAGAGTATTACATGGCAATTTTAGTTGGCAGATAATTCCATCTATGTGGTTGTTTTATTATTATATATTGCGAAATGAGTTGTCTGAGTTTTCTAGTAGTTCTGTTGCTACCTTGAAATCAGTTTTGTTTAGGCGACCAGTCTTTACTTTATACTCTCTTATGGTTTTTGTAGGATTATTTTATTTTGTAAAATATCTTTATTTTGGATTATACGCATAAAAAATTAATTAAAAGATATGATACCCTTTAACAAACCTTTTTTGACGGGCAAGGAAGCCCATTATATGTATCAGGCAGTATATACTGGCAAACTGTCTGGTAACGGTGTGTTCACCAAGAAGTGCCAGGAGTTCTTTGAAACGAAGTACGGCTTTAAGAAGTGCCTGATGACCACTTCCTGCACGGATGCCTTGGAGATGGCTGCTCTCCTGTGCGATGTGCAGCCAGGCGATGAAGTCATCGTACCTTCCTATACTTTCGTGTCATCTGCGCTGGCCTTTGTCCGCCAGGGTGCGAAGATAGTCTTTGCCGACAGCTATGCGGACAATCCCAATCTCGATCCTGGCAAATTAGAGGCGCTTATCACGGAACGAACCAAGGTCATCGTTCCCGTCCATTATGCAGGTGTAGCTTGCGACATGGATAAGATTATGAACCTTGCCAACCGGCACAACCTTTTAGTGGTTGAGGATGCTGCCCAGGCTATTGATTCGTATTATAACGGGAACGATAACGGGAACGTTAACTGTAACGACAACGTCAACAAAAACGTTAGGCGGGCGTTGGGTGGTATTGGTCATTTCGGATGCTTCTCGTTCCATGAGACGAAGAATGTGACGGCTGGTGGCGAGGGTGGCTTGTTGGTCATCAATGACGAACGCTTTATCCGCCGGGCAGAAATCATTTGGGAGAAAGGCACCAACCGTTCGGAGTTCTTCCGTGGTATGGTGAACAAGTACGGTTGGGTGGATACTGGCTCCAGTTTTCTGCCGTCAGAAATCAATTCAGCTTTCCTGTTGGCACAGTTAGAGCAGTTGGATGAAATACAGAGCCGCCGTAAGGCTATTTGGAAGATGTATTATGACGGGTTGAAAGGCTTGGCCGAGCGCGGTTTTATCCAGTTGCCAGTGATTCCTGACTATGCCACCAACAATGCCCACATGTTTTATTTCGTATGCCGCAATCTGGAAGAGCGCACCAAGTTACTTGCCTATCTGAAAGAAAACGGTATCTTGGCCGTATTCCATTACCTAAGTCTCCATCTGAGTGAGTATTACAAAGAACATTCTTACGACATTCCAAACCTGCCTAATTGCGACCATTTTGCCGATTGTCTGGTGAGATTGCCGATGTATTATGAATTGAAGGATGAAGAGGTCGCGAAATTGTTATGTTTAATACATGATTTTTATGAAAGAAGTTTTTGAAAATCCACAGATGATGATGAAGTACTTCAATAGGGCGGTTTTTCTGCTCTTTATTGCCTTTGTCGCGTTAATATCCTTCTATATTGTTTTGAATGCAGAATGGATACTGGGCGATGACAAACAGACAATGCTGACCACGGGAAGCGGTGTACCTCTGCCGATGTTTTCAGATCTGATAGGTGGAGGCATTGCGAATGGTCGTTTCTGTCCTATGGCACATCAGGAACTGAATCTGTTAACGCTAATTCCCTTTGGTTATACACCATTGGCGCATTACATCTTTAATGCCTTTTTCTTTATCGTATTGAGTTTTCTTAGTGTTATATACTTGAGAAGCATTCAAAGGTATTATTTTAATTCAGATAGTATCATCCTACCGATATTGACTTATTTGTTCCTTTTCATAGGCTGTACAGTTCTTACAACATTCTTAGATGTCATCTATGGGAGAATTACTTCCATACTTTATTTACTTGTCTTCTATTTAGTTATTTTGAATATAAAAAGAAACAAGGATAAATATTTGATATATTCAATACCTATTGTATTCTGGCTTACATTTCGTGGTGAAACCCTATTTAGTAGTTTCTTTGTGATAGGAGCAACATTGCTGTTGTTTAATTATAAGAACAATTCAAAAACACTAAACAGATATGCTTTATTTCTAATTTGTGATGCAATCTTTTATTTGTTGTTGTACGCAGTCATTGTCCTGCCTCAAGCAAAGTCAAATTATACGTCGATACCCAATGACCATTTTTTTCGGGACTTGTTGCTTTGGACTCCCCATGCTGTACTTATATTGGTGTTGACTATAATTAGGCTGTATTTTATTGTTGTAAAAAAGGATACCACGCGTATATATTTGGATGCGATTCTTTTTGGAGGCGCAGTTCTTGTGGCTGCAAATATAGTATTGCGGCTTAGCACTACATATTATTATATGAGCATTATGGTCTTTTTGATGCCTTCTGTCCTGTATTGGGGATATTATTTCTTTATTAATAAAAGGAGAGTATTCTATGTCTTATGTGCGGTAATGTTTTTTATGTTCATCAGACCAATTCATCTGTTTCCATATTTGATAATCAACAATCAGCACAGGAGAACAACAGAAATGGCATGTATCAGACAAGTAGAACCTTATGTCAAAAAGGATGGCTATAAACTATTCTTCCTGGCAGGTTCCCTTCCCGAAGGATCTTACGAAAGAAATATACGCATTTTTGTGAAAAGGGCTTTGAAGGAAACCTATGAGTTTGAAACAAAAAGGAATATACAAACAATAGAATTGACAGATATCACCCAAAGGAATTATCCATATCTGTTTGTCACAAAACAGGATATAAAGTATATCGAGGAAACACAGAGAAACTATTTGTTACAGAATTATGACAGTCTCTTGTCTTTTGGAGATTTGAATGTTGTTTTTTATAAATTGCGGTAATTAGCTTCAGAATGAAACTTTCCATAATCACCATCAACTATAATCATGTTGAGGGACTTCGACGTACAATAGAGAGTGTCTTAGCTCAAACATCCAATGACTATGAGTTTGTTGTCATTGACGGTGGGAGCACTGATGGCAGTGTGGATGTCATCAAGGAGTATGCTGACAAGATAGACTATTGGGTGAGTGAACCTGACGGAGGCATCTATCCAGCCATGAACAAAGGTGTTAGGACTGCCCATGGTGAGTATTGCATTTTTATGAACTCTGGGGATGAGTTTTTTAAGAAGGATGTTATTGAGAGCGTGGTAAATCTACAAATAAATGAGGATATTGTTTGTGGTGATATTTGTTTTGGTGAGAAAAACATTTCCCCTAATCCCGACAAAGTCACTATGCGAACGTTCTATAAGCACACCTTATATCATCAGGCAAGCTTTATCAAAACTCAGCTTCTGCGAGATCATCCCTACGATGAGACGATGCGTAGTGCTGCTGACTGGAAATTCTTTATGCATGAATTGGTCTTTCGGAATGCCTCATACAGACATATCCCCATCGTAATAGCCCGTTTTGAAGATGGCGGGGTTAGTATGACTAATAGCGCCCTTTCGTATAACGAAGTTTGGAATGAATTGAAAGCATGTTTCCCAGAACGAGTATTGACAGACTATGAAGACTATGTTTTTGGTAACACTCCATACAGGAAAATGTTTACGATAGTAGAGAATATTCCGCCATTTAAGAGACTCATTTATAGGGTTGACGTCTTTCTGTTGAAATTGTTGAATCTGAAGTTGAAAAGCGACTGGATTAAAAAACTGAAATTTAGCAATGAATAATAATATAAAACTTTCGATTATCACCATCAATTATAATAATCGGGATGGCCTACGAAAAACAATAGAAAGTGTTGTCGGACAGACCTTCCGTGATTTTGAATATATTATCATTGATGGTGGCAGCACTGACGGCAGTGTTGAGGTTATTAAGGAATATGCCAATAGGATAGATTATTGGGTCAGTGAGAAAGACAAAGGCATTTACAATGCGATGAATAAAGGAGCCATGGCTGCACATGGAGAATATTTACAGTTTCTGAATTCCGGGGATGTGTTGTGTGATAAGGATGTTCTGAGAAATGTGTTTCAAAACCCCATGAATGCTAACATAGTATGTGGAAATACAATATTCGACAACAAAGCAAGATTGGATGCCCCAGTTGAAGTGACGATGGAATATTTTCTCCGTGGTAGTTTGCCTCATCCGTCTTCATTGATTAAAAGAGTATTGTTCGAAAGTCATTCATACGATGAGCGGTATAAGATTTCTGGTGATTGGGAGTTTTTTATGCATCATCTTGTGTTAAGAAACGTAACTTATCAACAAATAAAATGTGATATTGCTCTTTTCGACACAACAGGAATTAGTAGTACGACAAATCGTGAGAAGCACGATGCAGACTTGCGACGAGAAGCAATCGGGGAGATTATTCCTCCAAGAGTTCTTGAGGATTACGATATCTATTTGGGAAAGAGAGATAATTATCATAAGTTATTCTATACGCTCGCCCAAACAAATTACAAGAATATTTTTTACAAATTCTCCCTTTTCTGTCTCAAAATTGTAATGTGTAATAAGGGTTGGATTAAACAATTTTCTTTTTGCTAATGAATATGTCAGTTCCAAAAGGCAAATATTACTATTGGTTGGATACCTTCAGATTTATGTCGGCTTTTTTTGTTATGCTGACACATTTGCGGTTTTGGTTTTTTCAACCATACGGACTCTTAGATGAAGGCAGCCAGAATTTTGTTACCAAGGTTTTCTTCTTCTTGACTAGTCTGGGCGGTGATGCTGTTGTGATGTTTTTCATCTTGAGTGGCTTTCTTGTCGGAGGGCGGACAGTTGAGAAATTATGCAATGGAGAGGTAGTTTCACCTGCAACATTTATAGTTTCCAGACTCGTGAGAATCATGATTCCTTTAGCAGCAGTACTTCTGATTAATTCTCTATTCAATATTGTTCAAGGCGTTCCTAATGACCTTTGGCGGATTATAGGGAATCTGTTGTGCTTGCAAGGAGTCTTTGTCAATCCAGAGCCCGGTATTGGAGTTTTATGGACAATGTCATACATCGTATGGTTCTATGTTTTTATCTTGGTTCTTATACTATTGTATCAAAAAAGGAAGTTGCCTGTTTTGGGTGGCCTATTTGTTCTAATTCTTGTTTTATGGGTCTTTGCTCATATGGGGGGGTATTTATATAATGTGTTGATAGTGGCTTCAGGCATACTTTCATTTTATGTCGCAAAACAGGATTTAGGTAGAATGTTTTTTGTGTGGAATGTAATTGTTGCTATCTTAACAACCGGACTATGCCATTTGTGTGGTGATTCAGTTTCTTTTCGCTCACTACCGATAGACAACTTGTTAATCAAAGCTCTTCAGGTGGTCTCATACTCTGTGGTTGTAGGGGGAATAGTTCGAATAGTACCAAAAGCTGTTTGGGTTAAAAAGATTGAAAAACTGATGTCTCGATTGGCTAAATGTTCATATTCACTTTATTTGTTGCATCTTCCTATTATAATGATGATGGTCTATTTGGGCGTTGAACGCCAGTCAAATGTTAATTGTTGGTCATTGTTGTTATATTTTGGTGGCATTGGTGTCTGTCTCGTATCTTCTTATATTTTATATGTCCTTGTGGAGAAACCAACCAATATGTTAAAATCACGGCTTTCACATTCTTAAGTTTTAAATGAGATGAGTTTGATTAGTTTGTTATTGTATAAAGTATATTCTTTATTTTTTTGTCTGCGTTATCTACCATTTCGTCAGGCAGTTTATATTCCCATATTGATTCATCCATCGGTAAAGATAGATAAACTTACGCGCGGTGCTATCAAGTTTAGCGGAAAACTGAAACCTTCAATGTTGGTGTACGGCTTCAAGGGAACTATCGGAGTGTCGAATTGTCAAAGTATGATATCCATAGCCAAAGGAGCTGAATTTGTGGTAGGCCGTGGTGTTACTATGATTCAAGGTACACGTCTTGTTATTAGCAAAGGAGTAGTATCTATAGGCAATAACTATTGTTGTAATGGTGATTGTTATTTCAATTGTACAAAGAATATCATAATAGGGAATGATAACATTTGCGGGTGGAATACAAATTTTAATACCTCGGATGGTCATCACGTTTATGAGAATGGAATACAGAAGACAATGGAGGGCGATATTGTTGTTGGCAATCATGTATGGATTGCTTCTCATTGTATTATAGCAAAAAATACATATATTGCAGAAAATAGTGTTGTAGCGCAACACTCATTGGTGACAAAAAGGTTTGTTACTCCAAATAGTTTAATTGGAGGGATGCCTGCACAAGTAATAAAGGAAAATTATTCATGGAAGGGATAAAATTGCAAACAGCTCAGGGAATAAAACTTAGTATTATTGTTCCCATTTACAACGTAGAGCCATACCTGAAGGAATGCATTGACTCATTGTATCACCAAGACATACCGGATGATGAATATGAGGTGATTCTTATTAATGATGGTTCGACTGACAATAGTTATGAGATTGCCAAGGATTTTGCGTCTGCTCATTCAAACATTCATTTGGTGACCCAAACGAATCAAGGACAAAGTGTGGCAAGAAATAAAGGGCTTGATATGGCAAAAGGTAAATATGTCATGTTTGTAGATTCTGATGATGGGTTATTTCCAAATGTATTAGGGAAAGTGTTTACTGTTGCTGACGAAAACCAATTGGATGTATGTGCCTATAGAATTAAGTATGCAGATGAGAAAGGAGTAGTGCATTTAGGATCTGTACAACCTTTCCCTATTGATGTTGTTTATGATGGAAGATATGCCGTTACTCACGGAGCAGATATTGGTGCTGTTTGGTTGAACTTGTATTCCAGAGAGTTGTTGAACAAATTCCATTTGAGGTTTTTGGAGGGTATATATCATCAGGATGTAGATTTTAATCTTAGAATGTATGCATACGCTAATCGGATGATGTTTACTGATATAGTTGCCTATTCATACAGATATGTCGCAGGCTCTTCAACGAGAAAACCAAACAAGTCAAAAGAAATCAAACTCATTGGGGATGATTTTTTAGTCGTTCAACATATTCGAGATTTCTCAATACGAGATAAGCATGGAAAAAAGCTGAAAGACTTTTATCATCGACATGGGAATTCGGTTGTTATATCAAGGCTTTTAGAGCTGATAAATAATGAAATATTGAATAAAGAAGAAAAACAGCAATTGTTAGCAAAATTGAAAGAACTGAACCTATATCCGATAAAGGGAGGAACTTTGTCCTGGAAGACTACAGTCCTGATTCCCCTCCTCAATATGGAGTGTCTTCTACGTTCTCGTTTCTAAGAATAGGAGTGATGTTATTTAAACTTAAATAGGATGTTTCTTTCTTTTATTACACCAATATATAATTGTGAGCAGTATATCAAACACAATCTTGATATTATTCTCTGTTCTGATTTGACTTATGAGGATTATGAGATTGTTTTAGTTGATGATGGCAGTACTGATGGAAGTGCAAAGCTTTGTAAGAGTTATGTAGAAGAGCATGTGAATGTCAAATATGTCTGTCAGCAGAATCAAGGACCGGCAACGGCTCGGAACAACGGATTGGAGCATGCAAAGGGTGACTATATTTGGTTTGTGGATGCAGATGACAATATCAATCCGGAAATCTTGCTACGTTTGAAGGCTGTTGTTGAAACAGAAGAGTACCCTGATTTGATCTCTTTCGGTTATGTATCGCAGTATCCTGATGGCGACCGTCCAACTACAGAGGTAGAAGAATCATGTGTATGCGGTGGATTGGAATTTCTTCAGATGCCTCGTCACGGTTCTTACTTATGGAACAATATCTATAAAAGAACTTCCATTGGTACCAGGCGGTTTATCAATGGGGTTCGCCACATAGAGGATTCTTGCTTTAATATTCAGAATATCTTGAATTTCGGTAAGGTTGTCGTTTTGCCGGATGTGGGCTATTATTATAACAGGAAGAATGTCAATTCTATATCGAAGGGCAGACGGCTACAGGATCGCATCAAGGCGAATGACGATTCTTTCATTGTTTATAATGCTCTTTACAATGACATGCTGTCAGAGACAGACCAACAGAAAAAAGATTTTCTGTGGCGGAACTTGAACTTTTCAATATCAGCACACCTTTATACGATGATGATGCAGTTTGACGATGTGAGCACTGTTAAAGGATATATAAGTAAATATCGGGAAATGGGCTTTTATCCGTTAAGTCCGACAGGTAATCGTAGGTCGGACTTGTTCGCACGTTTTGCCAATCATAAACAGCTCCTGCTATTTGTTATAGCTTGCCGGTCTTGTTATAAGCGTTTAATGAGCGTATGAATAAAATTAATAGAGCAAAAATATTGCGCCATAATTTTGTGTGTCGCTGGCGGCAACTCTTGCCGATGTATAGGGCGTTAAACGGGGACGGAAACGTCAACGTCAACGAGAATGATAACGGGAACGTTAACGATAACAGGAAGAAAACTGTTGTTCTGATGGTGCGTAACGAGACGACATTTTGCGGAGGGTTGTCGGATCGTTTTCGAGGAATTACTTCTGTTTATCAGGAATGTAAGCGGCAAGGCCTGGATTTTAAGATTCACTTTGAAACCCCCAACTTGATAGATTATCTAGTGCCTAATGAGTATGATTGGCATATCAAGGATGAGGATATATGTTATGATACAAAACGCGTATATCCCTGTACTATTCTGACCTATCACTCTTTGGATGATAAGAAAGAGCCCGAGGTGCAGAGAAGCGTGTTACGATGGTTCCTGAAAAAGGACTATGGGCAGATACATGTTTATACGAATATGCGTTCTGGCGATAGTGAGTATGGGAAGCTGTTCCACGAACTGTTCAAGCCGTGTAAGGAACTGCAAGAACAGATAGACTATCATGTGGCGAAATTGGGAGGTGAGAAGCAGTATGATGCGATGGTATTCCGTTTCCGCCAGCTGTTAGGGGATTTTAAGGAAGGGGGAGAGACGCTGCCAGAAAGTGAACGGGAAGCATATATTCAGCGTTGCATGAATCTTGTGGCCAAAGAGCATGAGTCTAATCCCGACAAAAAGATGCTGGTTACATCTGACAGCATTACTTTCTTGAACAGACTGACTGCATTGCCATACGTTTATGTTATCCCCGGTGAGGTGGTGCATATTGGCTTTACATACGATGCAGCGAAGAAGACCTATATGAAGTCGTTTGTGGACTATTATGTCTTGTCGTTTGCAAAGACCGTTACTTTGGTGCGTGACAAGAAAATGTATCATAGCGGTTTTGCTTTGAGGGCTGCGATGCTCAACAATGCGGAGTATCGGGAGATATGGTTGTGATAGAAATCAATCAATTGCAATTATTTTGATGTTGATGATGGATAATACGGAAATTATTCACAAAACCAATGTGGAAAGAATAAAATGGGTGGATGATCTAAAAGGTATAATCCTCATTATGATATGCTTAGGTCATCTTTCAGGAATGGTTTCTACCCCTCCCATGGTAAAGTATGTTGCAGATGTGTTCACAATTATGGGAGTTCCGGCTTTTTTCTTTCTTTCTGGTATGTTATATAAAGCAGGCAATACAGAGATGTATGCTTTTTTAGTGAGAAAGACAAAATCTTTACTTGTACCATATATTCTTTTGTCTCTATTGTTTACTATATTGGACCCATACACATTTTGCCCCCATTATCTAATAGAAATATTTAATTATCCGAGATTGCAATGGTTAGGGTCGTTTGGCCTTGGCAACTATCTGCAGTCCTCCATTGAGTTTTTTGCCGGTGATATTGTTTGTACAATGATTGGCATTAGTAGTAGAGCAACGTTGCCACTATGGTTCGTGTTTGTATTGTACTTTGTTACAATTGCACATCATTTTCTTGCGTTACGAATCAAATTTCAGTCTCGTTTAGCTATTATTGCTGTTGTTTCTTATTTTGTTGCTATTATGTTGAGTTGTTTTGCCTTAGGTGCATATATGAAAATCGGGGCAATTCTCATGGCCTTCTTTTTCTATTGGGGTGGGACAATATGTTCCGATCTGTTGAAATACATATACGGTCTCTTACGAATAGTGAGATATGGAATTGTTATAGTTTTGTTATTTGCGTTCTTTTACCTTGCACCATTAACTGTTGACAAAGTTAGTTTTGTTAATGGTGTGTTCCCTGTGGCAGACTGTATCGTTTTTCTTGTTTTTTCCATTTCGGGAATACTCAGCTTTATTCTTTTGTTTAAAGGCTTGTCGCGAATGGAAATTTGGGGATTTGATTTGTTGAAAGGTGTCTTTCGTAATATCGCCAGGAATTCCCTAATAGTTTTGGCAATTCATTATTGGGCGTTAGTTGTGTTTCATCTTTTTTTGTCATCATATTTCCCTTATGACTTCCAAATGTATGGGGCAATCGTTTTTGTTGTCTTTGCATGTATAGCATCTATTGTAATATTCAGAACTCGATTGTACATGTTTATAGGAGGTGAGCGTGCATATCAGGATTTGCATACTTGCTTGTCTATTAAATAAGAAATACATTATTATCTATGTAATAGAACATAAGAGTGTATGTGTTGAAACGATATGATTAGAAAGATGTTGTATAGATGCTTTTATATCGGATAGCAAATAAGAGCGGTTTTGCTTTGAGGACTGCGATGTTGAATGGGGCAGAGTACAAAGAAACGTGGATGTAAAGATGGCATCGAAAAGGATAATCTATCTTGATTTTGTTAAGTTAGTCACTATCTATTTGGTCATATTGGGACATGCCATAGTAATGATGGTAAATGGAATTAATATAGGTGGTAGACTATATGCTTTTATCTATTCCTTCCATATGTCATTGTTTATGCTGCTTTGTGGCTATTTTGTCAGTACAAGGGCTATGCATGGTTCTTTTGGAATGTTGTTAATGACTAAGGCAAAGCAACTACTCTTGCCGTCTGTCACTTGTGCGGTTATATGTTGTATTTATCTATTTCTTGCAAGAAATTGTGTGTCCTTTCGCGATGAAATAATTGGTAATTCATGGTTTCTTAAGGCGCTTTTCGTCTATTATGTCATTTTTTATTTACTAAAGCACACTCGTATTAATGACGAGATTATATTACCAATATCATGCCTGCTCTTGTTTGTGATACCTGGCGGGGCAACGCTGCAAATTAATCTTTTGTGGCCGTTTTTTGTATGCGGGTATTTGTTGAGGAAATATTCTGTTTTGGATAAGTTTGGCTTTTCTTGGGGATATGCTATAGGTTTTATTCTCCTTTTTATTGCATCATATTTACTTCAACGTAATTTGAATATTCCCAATTATGTGCCAATTAATATCGAAACTCTATATAACCAATGGTATATTATTCTTCTTCGATACGTTGTCGGCTTCTCTGGTAGTTTAGCAACTATCGCAGTGATCTCTTTAATATATAAGCACTTTGGCACGTCTTCCATATTGTTGTCTAAAATTGCCAAATATGGACAATGGACTCTTGGAGTGTATGTGTTACAGACCATTTTAGTAATTAATGTATTTCCTGATACGCTGGCATGGTATGTAGAGAGTGAGATGATATTGGATTTGGTGGTGGCACCAATATTATCTTTGGCTTTTTTAGTAGCGTGCTTGTTTTTAATAAATCTTTTTTCCAAGAATAAGATATTAGATCTGCTACTGTTTGGAGGGCAATATTACAAGAGATGAGAATATATACGATTACGTCAACGGGCAACGAGCTATGCACGCTCATACTTTTAGATGTGAGAACGTGAACGTCAACGTGAACGATAACGGCACACAGATTTCATAGATTAATAACGAAAAACGCCCTACGAGGGAGGTCGTAGGGCGTTTTGGAAATCAGAGGTCGGCGTATTCGGCCTTGGCATCGAAGCAGGGACAGTCCTTGCGGATGTTAGGAAGGTCGCGATGGCCGAGGATGGTGGCATCGGGATAATCTTCCTTCAGACTGCGGAGTAGGGCGACGAGGGCTTGCTTCTGCTCGGGCGTCCGGGTATCGGCAGGACGGCCTTGGGCGTTGAGACCTCCCTCATAGCAGATGCCAATGCTGTGCTGGTTGTAGTGCTTGGCATGGGCGCCGGCGAGGTTTTCATGACGCGTCTGGTACATCTGACCATCACGGGTGATGTAATAGTGGTAGGCGGTGAAGCCGAAACGGGCCTGGTGGCAGGCGATGAGGTCAGTGACCGTAAAAGGACGGTCGCAGCGCGTGGCGCTACAGTGGATGACGATGAGATTAATGCTTCGCATTTAGTTTTGAGTTTTGGGTGTTGAGTTTTTAGCCCCTACAGCTCTGGGTGAGGAAGGTGCTGGCTACGGCAGTGAGGACGGTGATGACGAACTGAATGACAGTTTTCCAATTGATTTTTTTCATTGATTCTAAGTGAAAAGTGAATAGTGAAAAGTGAATAATTTTCTACCGATGTAGAGTTAACGTTAGCGTTAACGTTATCGTTCATTAGAGAGGATTAGGGCTCGGGAGTCTCGTCGTCGGACTTCTTGGGCTTGCCCTCGATGAGCTCCTTGGCGTTCATGAACGAGGCACGCTTCTTGAGGGTCTTCGACGAGAGGTCGTTGATGTCCTGACGGCTGGGAGCGAAACGCAGGTAGAGACCTTTGATGTCAGAGCCGAGGTTGAAATCCTCCTCCTTGGTGCTACCGCTGCTCTTCGTGGCAAGGTAGAAGGTGCCGAGTTCGCCGAACTGGACTTTCTTGCCTTCTAACAGCTGCTCCAGGATACAGTTCTGCAACTTGATGGCGACGCCGGAGCAGACATCCTCGCCGTAAACGCTGTTGTGCTCGGACATGTGCTTGCAGAGTTCAGAATAGGTCATGGTCTTCGTGGTGACGACGTGGCCGTAGAACTTGCCGAAGGCCAGAGACTTGGAATTGTTGTTCTTGGTGACTTTGATTAATACGGGCATAAATTTAAGTGAAGAGTGAAGAATGAAGAGTGAAGAATTTGCTACCGCGCGACTTGCAATTTAATTCACTCAGACGGGGCGTTTCCCCGACCATTTGCAAAGTTACGATATTTGGGAGGGGTGATTTCCGTTTTCTGCAGGTTCGTCGCGATTTTGCAGGATAATATTTTTAACGTGAACGTTAACGTGAACGGGAACTCTTTGAGGAATCTATAGGAGGTTATGGGACATCGATGCAGAATTTTTCTACGATGAACTTGACGATGTGTGGGGGGAGGACTTTGGCGGTGGGACGCCAGCCCATGCTCTCTAACTCGGACTGGTAGGGTTTGCACCAGTTCATGAGGGTTTTGACGGTGACACCGGCACAATTGGCCAGTTCGGACTTTGAAAAGGACTTCATTTGTTATAACGATAACGTTAACGGGAACGATAACTATTTTTGAGTTTTATGAGCACGCTATGCGTGTGCTACGAGCAAGCTCGTAGCACCGCCGTAGGCGGCCATGACAGTTTTGAGATTTTATCTGTGGGATCTGTGAGATCTGTGTGAGGGTATGGATGGAGGCTGCAAACGGGGCGTTTGGAGCGTGCAAACGGGGTGAAATCTGCGTGCAAACTATGGGGGAGGAAAGAGGAAATCGACGAGGTCAATCTTGTGGCGCTTTTGAGCGGGAGTGGCGCGCTGCTCTAAGAGAGGACTGACATAGACAGGATGACCTAAGAGCCGGGAGGCTTCATGGGCGACCTGATACCAGCGGGAATAGGCCGTACAGGTCTCGTCAGTGTCTGGAAAGAGGATGATGCGGTGGCCGCGCAGCGGGAACAGCAGTTCCGGGCGCAGGGCCTCCAAGCCGCCAGAGGCTAACCACAGACAGTCGGGGTAGTGCTCCGAGAGAATGACGGCGGTCTTCTCGGCTTCGACGACGGCAACGATAGAAAGTGAAGAGTGAAAAGTGAATAGTGAAGAATTTTCTACCGATGTAGTTTTGGGGGATTCTGTGGCTGTGACTCCCTCCCTATGGGGGAGGGCTGGGGTGGGGCTCCTCCTCAGCAGATGGGTGCCGAAGAGACAGTGCGAAGTGGGGATGTCGAAAGGTGGCTGGTAGAAACGCTTGAGTTCGGCACTGACCCATGTGGGCTTGTGATGATGGTCACGGTGGCAGTCGGGATGGTAGTACATCACCTTACCGTCGTACACCTGTCCTAACTGGTCTATCTGCCAGAAGATGACACCGCCGTCGCGGCTCATGCCGAGGTGATAGCGTTGGGAAGCATGCTGCATCTGCTGCTGAGTGAGATAGCCCGCAGCAACGACAGCCTTGCAGAAACAGCTCTGAGTACACTGATGGCGCTCGACTAGCGGACAGTCAGGATATAAGATGAGATGGCGAGCAGCACGCTCGGACTCTTTCCGTCTAATATCGGTTAGCGCTTCGCGGAACGATAACGTTAACGGGAACGGGAACTGGTTTTGAGTTTTGATTTTTTTTAGCACGCTATGCGTGGCTACGAGCTTGCTCGCTTCTACCTTTAGGTGGAAGAAATTTAAATTATTCATACTTAAGATTTGATTGTTCCCGTTATCGTTTTCGTTTTCGTTATCGTTCCCGTTCCCGTTCCCGTTATCGTTCTTCCGGGGGGATGTGAGGGGACCCTCTATGACATATACCCCCTTACGGGGGTTAATGTCTAAGAGGGGGCGCCCCGTCACAGGGGGGCAAGCTTATAGATGACATGGCCCAGGGGGCTCCTCTCTTTCATGATGACACGACTGTTGAGCGCCTGGTGGAAGATTTCAGCACTGGTCTGGTACTTCTTGACGTTCGTCAGCGTCATCACCACCTCCTGCAGCTCGCGGTGCCCCATCTGCTCCCTGCCGTTGAAAGCATGGTTGAAAATCTTGAACAGGTTAAAGCTCCACCGGCCGTCGGCCTCGTGCAGGAGATACTCATCGTTTAGGGTAGGCAGCGCGTAGTTTTTGGGCTCCTGTTGGATACCGCTGCCAGCAGGTGCCGCCGATAATACCGGCAGACCGTCGCTGCCGACGGAATAGTACATCACGTCAGGGATGTCGTATTTGCGGGTCATTGTCTGTTCAAGCGTAAAGATACGCTGAGGCATCAGCTTCTCGCAGGCATACACCTCGAAGGCCTTGTTCATCAGCTCCGTACCAATCCATCCCCGCAAGTTGCGGTCTTCTGCCGACTTGTTCTGGTGGAGCACACATACCATACAGCATGCGACATCAGAGGCCAGATGCATCAGGCGCTCCAATACCGATTGTGCCAGCGGGCCATCGTTGATGTCGTTCACCATGTCGCGGATGCCGTCGACAATCACCAGGTCGGGACGGTAGTATGTCACGGCAGTCTCTAACATGGGCAGCCGGTCTTGCCAGCACTCACCGCGAAGGTTGAATACCAGTCCTGGTGCAGCATCCTCGAAGAGCGGAGCGCCACCCATGGGGATGATGCGGTGACAGATGATGTCTTGCGTGGACTCCTCGCTCTGTTCGGTGTCTATCCACAACAGCCGCAACGGCCCTGCTGTGTCGCCGGACGGCGCTTCGCGGTTGAAGGCCAAGACTTCGCTACAGGCACACAGTGTCATGAGCATGGAGGTGACGAAGGTCTTACCCGATTTCGCCTTGCCTGTGATGGCAACCAGCTCGCCACGAGGGAAGCACGGCCGGCCATAGAGCCGGAACAGGAACTGCATCGGCGGCAGTGCCTTGTCGGGGGTGATACGACGCTTGTCAAGTTTCAGCAGTTCAGGGGGTAGGGAACTGGATTCTCCTGCGTGGAGGAGTTCGGTTTGAATGAAATCCATAACGAATTGAAAATTGAAAATTATGCGAGCGGAGCTCGTTGGGAGATTAACTGGAACGTTAACGATAACAGGTTTTGAGTTTTAAGTTTTATTTCACAGTGCGAAGGTACTACGAAAGGTGGAGATACGCGACAATGCGTCCGTGGTACGGACGGAATAAAGGAGTTTTAACGAAACGATAACGTTAACGATAACGATAACGAATAGAGTAAATTATTTATCATAAAACATGAATAAAAAGATTTTAGAATCGGAGCAGGCGGCACGGGTGCTGACCCTGCTGGTGCTGGGTAAAGCTGACAGAGTCTTTCCCCGCTGTCGCCGTATGATGGAACGTCAGTATAAGCTGACAAACGGTGTGTTTCAAAGAGTCTAAAATCAGCAGGTGGTCTATGGTGACCTCCTGTCGTTGGACAAGTTTTTCCAGATTCACTACGACATTGTGGGTCATTACAATCGTAAGGGCATGGAGCGTGATCGGGAAGAGTGGCTGGCAGAAGTGAAAAATTGCTTTTCAAGATTGTTGAAAACGTGAATTGAATAAGGAAAAATATGATTTTTTTTGTTAATTGTTTGTGTGGTTAATGGAAAAAGTGTACATTTGCAAAATTAATCAGACAGCAGATAGTATGATGACAGAACATAAGACATATATTAGTTTCGACTGGGCGCTGAAACGGCTGTTGCGTGACAAGGCCAACTATGTGGTGCTTGAAGGTTTCGTCTCGACCCTGTTGGGAACAACCATCAAGATACACCGCCTGTTGGAGAGTGAGAGTAACAAAGACCATGAGGATGCCAAGCTGAACCGTGTCGATATTCTTGCTGAGAATGACAGCGGCGAACTGCTGTTGGTCGAGGTGCAGGGAGAGTCGGAGTATGCCTATTTCCAACGTATCCTCTTAGGAACGTCAAAGTTGGTGACGGAATACATCAATAGCGGTCAGAACTATGAGAATGTGAAGAAGGTGTATAGCATCAACATCGTCTATTTCGACCTGGGTCAAGGTAAGGACTGCGTGTATCATGGCAAGACGGAGTTCCGTGGCATTCATTATGATGATGTGCTGAGGTTGTCAACCTTCCAGCGTCAGAAGTTCGGCGTGGACGAAGTGTATAAGCTCTATCCAGAATACTATGTGCTGAAGGTGAACGACTTCAACCGCTGGTCGAAGGTGCCTTTGGAGCAGTGGCTGTATTTCCTTGCTACGAGCGAGATACCTGACGATGCCGATGCACCTGGACTCCAGGAGGCGCGGGAGCGTTTGTCGCTGTCACGCATGGACCGTGACGAACAGGCAGCTTATCGCCGCTATCTTGACGACCGGGTGATCTTGCAGGACAATATTATCACGGCTCGCGGAGAAGGGAAGCTGGAAGGTCGTGCTGAAGGTCGTGCTGAAGGTCGTGCTGAAGCCAATATCGATCATGCTCGCAAAATGAAGGCTTTAGGTGTTGATGCACATGTCATTTCGGAGGTTACGGGCCTGACTGCCAGTGAGGTCGAGCGGCTTTAGGCAATGGAGAAATAAAAGACGACTGTTTCTGGAACAGATAATTTTGCATTATAATCGATGATACTATATTTAGGATGGTTTTTTGCCAGTGTGCTGATACTCGTGTTCACGGTCAATAAGAGCAAGGAGGATCAGAAGGCCTTGATGACGTATTTCCTGATAGCCCTCGGCATCTTTGTCGGGTTAGGCGATATGTTGGGCGGTTATGACCGTTATATATATGCTGAGCTTTTTGACAGTATGGTGGATGTGACGCATGTTGGCGGTAATCCGTGGTTGTCGCCTTCTTTTGCATTCTATGGCAGTGAGTTCGGCTATGGAACGTTTAGTGCCTTGCTCACATATATTACAGGCAACAGGTATATCTTTATCTTTATTGCCACGATGGTTATCTATACGCTGCTCATCATATCGTTGCGGCAATATGTGGATAATGCACCTTTTGCTGTGGTGATATTTATGGGTCTATGGTTCTTCTTTACCTTTACCTACTTACGTCAGGTCATTGGCTGTACGGTATGCTGGCTGTCGGTGCGGTATATCATCAATCGTAACTTGCCGCGATTCCTGTTGGTATGGTTTATTGGATTCTCATTTCATAATTCAGCCATTGTTTTCTTGCCAATGTATTGGGTGCCAGTTAGAAAGTTTCCTCGAAATGTCGTATTGCAGGTAATGATTGTTGCTTTGCTGATAGGATTGACACCTATTCCACAGGGACTGTTCGCTTCCTATGGAGAGGTCGATGCAGATAGAGTAGGTGGCGCAAATTATGCTGAAGCTACAGGATTCCGTGTTGCTTACTTCTTAGAGGCTGTATTCTTCTTATATCTTATTTTTAATCATTATAAAAACATTTCTAATAAGGCAAAAGATGTTGTCATGCTGAATTTAGCCCTGGTGTTTTGTGCCATTTTGCTTTTTTTTGTGAAATCTGAGAATGGAGGACGCTTGAGCTGGATGTTTATGATTGGCATTATGTGTACGATGTCCAATATTTGTGTGAAAAACGGAAAACTGCTGAAGCACGGAGTCATGCTAATAGGTGTCTGCTTGTTTCTTTATTTGAGAATATTTAATGCATGGCAGATTGGAATGTCATTGTATCCTTATAAGACTTTCCTGACTAGTGGTTATCGTGCGGGGGATCCAATTCATGCAGAATATGAGTATGACGACTACTATGACCGGGATAAGTTCTACCGACCTGCGTTCTGGTTGTTGGAGAAGTAATTAATAAACGGGAACGGGAACTGATGTTGGGTTTAATTTAAACGATAACAATGATAACTGTATTTACTCCAGCATATAATAGGGCGCACCTGTTGCCACGACTTTTTGATAGCCTGTGCAAGCAGACTTTCAAGGACTTTGAATGGGTTATCGTGGATGATGGGAGTGTCGATGACACTAAGAGCCTCACCCTATCCCTCTCCAATAGAGAGGGGACTTGGTTCCCTGTCCGATATTTTTGGCAGGAGAATGGTGGGAAGCACCGGGCAATCAATCGTGGCGTGAAGGAGGCGAAGGGAGATTTGTTTTTTATTGTCGATAGTGATGATTATCTTACTTATGATGCTTTAGAGCGTATAAATTTTCATTTTGAGAATGTAAGAGATGATTGTCAATTCAGCGGGGTAAGCGGCATGCGGGCTTTTCCTAATAATAAACGTATTGGTGGTGAATTGTCATTTGATGTTAAAGACTTGTCGCCTTTGGATTATTGGTTCAAGTTGAAAATCGTAGGAGATTCTGCTGAAGTTTACCGTACGGAAATACTAAAAAAATTTCCTTTCCCAGAAATAGCAGGTGAAAAGTTTTGCCCAGAAGCGTTAATATGGTACCGAATAGCCAAGGCTGGGTATAAACTTCGTTTTTTTAATGAGAAAATTTATATATGTGAGTATTTGCCAGACGGATTGACGGCCAAAATAACAAAAATCAGAGTGGAAAGTCCTATCGCTTCTGCAATGACTTATTGGGAATTATATTATAGTCCTGTTAATTTGAAGGCCAGATTGAGAGCGGGAATTAGTTTCTGGCGATTCTATTATCATATCAAATCACCATATCATTTTAAGAAGAGGCCTCTTTTCATGCTGGCTCCTTTCGGAAGAATCATGTGTCACAATGATAAAAAGAGATTTTATGGACGAGTGTAAGATAATAACATATACGCCAGATTATGAGAGTGAATTGCGGAATTATCTGCAAAAAACATTTCCAAGTTTTTCTGACTCTTACTTTGATTATTGTATTCAACAAGTGAGCCTAAAAGAAGGTGAACAAACTGCGCTCTTAGTTATAAATAGTGAAAACAAGATAGTCGGCTGTAATTTATATTTTAATACGAAGGCCAAGATTTTAGGGGAAGTAAGGAATGTCAAATGGTCATACAATACCTATCTTGATAATGACTATCGGAAGAGTGTAGGTTTGGACTTAATGCTGGAAACAAAAAAGATTGAATCTTTGGGGATAGGACTGTCTGAAGTCAATAGAAAGATTCAGAAGAAGTTAAAGACACAATTCTTTGATGGTTTGTACAATTATTTTTTTATAAATAATACCGTCTTATTATCGGTAGTCAGACATTACGTGAAACGGGAAAAATCATTATCAAAGGTCCTTTCTTTACAAGTAGGGAAGCGAAAATTCATACAGGTCTTATCCTCTTCAGATTTAAAAATTCCAAATGACGGCTTTTGGTGTAAGGGGCGAGTTGATGTCGAATTTGTTCGTGATAAAAGATTCTTCGACTATCGTTTCTTTGATAATAGGATATATGACTATTATGTATATAAATTAGTTAATAATGACGGCCAGGACTTGTGCTATTTTGTAGTTCGTCCCATTATGTTTAAAGGCATTCCTACATTGTTCATCGTGGATTTTAGATATGACACAAATATATCTGAATATGGGAAACTTATAGTTAAAGCGGCTAATAAGTTAGCAATGAAAGTTTGTATGGGAGGCGTTTTTTGTATGACAAACGATCCTAATATAAGTAGTGTTATCACTCGAAAACCACTTCATTTTAAGAGTGCTAACGATTTATTGGCTCCTAAATCATTAGGAATCAAAAAAGGCATGATGGTTTATGTTACTTCTGCTGATTCGGATGCAGATTTTATGAGATAGATGTAAAAGAGTAGAATTTTTATATTAATTAAAAAGTTTATATTATGGATTTAGAAAATTTTATTTCAAATTTTGGAGAACAGTTTGACGATACTGATCCTTCTGAAATCAAGGCTAATACCGTTTTTCATGAGCTTGACGAGTATTCTTCACTTATTGCCTTATCAATAATTGCTATGGTTGATGAAGAATACGATGTGCAACTGAAGGGTGATGATATGCGCAGTGCTGTCACAGTAGAAGACTTGTTTAATATTGTAAAGTCAAAGATTGCATAAGATTTATGGCAATGCTTAACGTTTCGCACGTCGCTATCAGAGGTATAGCGGCGTGCGTTCCTCCCCAAACTGAAGCAACTCGTGACATTGAGTTCTATACAACGCCAGAAGAAGCAGCCAATGTTGAGACTACAACAGGAGTCGTGCGTAAGCACGTAGTGAAAGACTCCGGTGTAACGGGCGCAGACCTTTGTATTCGAGCAGCTGAGCGCCTATTGGATGATTTGGGATGGGAGCATGATTCTATAGATCTGATAGTAAATGTCACTCAGACTTCTGACTATATAAATCATCCAAATGTTTTTATTGCTCATGAGCGTCTTGGATTGAAAAAGGATTGTATGTGTCTTGACCTCTATCACGGATGTCCTGGATGGGTTGTTGGTATGATGTCTGCAACCAGCCTTATCAGTCATGGTACCATGCGTCGTTGTTTGCTGTTAGACGGTGATAATATTTCTTCTATGCAATGGGCTCTTGACCATGAAAGCCGTCCACTATTTGGTGACTGTGGAACAGCAACTGCTCTTGAATTTGATGAGGATGCAAGTCCAATTTGCTTTGACACAGGAACTAATAGTGAGGATGGTAAAGCTCTGATTCACGACCAAGGAGGATATCGCAATCCCTTTACGATGGAGAGCTTGCGCGATGAACTTGATAGGCGAAGTGGGAAAATTGCTCCAGTGGAGAATGGTATGGACGGCATGAGTGTTTTCAGCTTTGGAATCAGCACACCGCCAAAAAGTATTAAGAGACTCTGCGAAGCAAACAACATTGATTTAGCTCAAATTGACAAATTGGTGTTACATCAAGCCAACCTCTTTATGGTTCAGAAAATTGCAAAAAAACTTAAGGTTGAGTTGGAGCGTGTCCCGATTTCACTTGGTGAGTATGGTAATGTTACCTCTGCTACCATTCCATTAACGATTGCAAGTGAATGCGCTGAGGATTATAGAAAGAAAAAAATGAAAACTGTGGCCTGTGGATTTGGTACAGGATTGTCTTGGGCCTCAATCTATATGGAGACAAATAACTTAATAGTTCCAGATGTAATTATTTATTGAGTATGACAGAATATAATCCATTTTCCCTTTGTGGGAAAACGATTCTGATAACAGGAGCTTCATCAGGTATAGGGAAGCGAACTGCTTTAGAGTGCGCAATGATGGGAGCGAAAGTTATCATTTGTGGGAGAAATATAGAAAGACTAAATGATACATTCTCAAAGTTAAAAGGAGAAGGTCATAGGTTATTGGTTGGAGATTTGACAAACGAAAAAGTCTTAACTTCATTTGTAGATGAGCTACCTTCTCTTGATGGTGTTTTCTTTTGTGCGGGTGTAACGGACACGACTCTCACAAAATTCATCGACCATGATAAGGTGGCACGTGTTTTTAGTATCAACATAGAATCACCAATGATAATGACCAAATGGTTAGTTAAGAAAAAGAAACTAAACACTTCTGCTTCGCTTGTCTACATGAGTTCGATGGGAGCAGAAGAAGTAACCAAAGGACTAGGGATTTATGCGGCATCTAAAGCTGCACTTAATTCGTTTATGCGTTCAGTGGCCAACGAACTCTCTGTACGAAAAATCCGTGCCAATTCTATTATGCCGATGATGGTTCATACAGAACTGGTAGAAAATATTACAACTCTTTCCAAAGAAGATATTGAAAGAGATGAAGCAAAATATCCTTTAGGATATGGTAAACCAGAAGATATCGCATATGCAGCTATCTATTTGCTAAGTGATGCAAGCAAATGGGTAACGGGTAGCATCTTGAAAATGGATGGAGGTAGCACGCTGGCATAAATTTAATATATAATGGCATTAATAAGATACAATAATATAGGTGTTAAGGCAATGTCTGCCTGTGTACCCAAAGGTATAGTATATAATAAAGATTTAGGCTATCTAATTCCAGAAGAGGAAATTCAGAAAACAATAGATAGCATAGGTATTCGTGAACGCAGAATTGCTGATGCTGACGTGTGTGCGAGCGATTTGGCTTATAAAGCAGCCATGAAACTGATGGAGGACAACAATATTGATCCCACCAGTATTGATGTGTTGCTTTTTATGAGCCAGACGGCAGACTACAGAATACCTGCAACCGCACCAGTGCTGCAAGACCGACTTGGTTTACCCATTGACACAATGGCTATGGACTTATCATTGGGTTGCTCAGGTTTTGTGTTTGCGCTCTCTGCTGCATACGCTTACACCTCTTTACCTGATGTAAAACGCGTACTATTGTTGGATGGTGAAACTTTCTCAAAGATAGTGAATCGTAATGATAAGGTAGATTGGCCGCTCTATGGTGATGCAGCAACCGCTACGTTGGTTGAGAAGGGCGATTTTGGTGAATCAACCTTCATACTCCGTAGTGATGGCTCAGGGCGAGACTCAGTAATCATTCGTGACGGCATGCGTAATCCAATTAATGCCGATTCTCTGGTTGAGAAGAAGAATGAGAATGGAGACATCCATAACGGACTTGAAGTATATATGGATGGTATGGATGTATTTAACTTTGCCATGAAGCGCGTGCCCAAGACCATCAAGGAAATAGCAGAAGTAACAGGAACGACACTTGAAGACATTGACTGGTTGGTGTTCCATCAGGCTAACCGATTCATGACCGACTTTTTCGTGAAGAAACTGAAATTTAACCCTGAGCGTGTACCTTACTGTATTGACCGCTATGGTAACACTTCCTCAACGAGTGTGCCTCTGACTATTGTGAGCGAACTGCATGACAAGATGAAAAATGGCGATAAGGTAGTTATGGCAGGCTTTGGCGCTGGCCTTTCATGGGGTGTTGCCAAGGTAACAATGAACGGATGTAAGATTAGCCCTGTAATAGAGTACTAAAGATGCTTGATTCTTTTAAGTTCCATCATATAGGTGTGGCGGTAAAGGATATAGACGCTACTGCAGCTGTTTATGAACAAGGAGATTATAAGCGTTCAGCCTCCATCTTTGATCCTATTCAGAATGTAAATATATGCTGGCTGACCAAAGAAGGAATGCCAACAGTTGAACTGCTGGCTCCTGTGGATGAGACATCTCCAGTGAACAAGACATTGGAAAAGAATGGCGTTACGCCTTATCACACCTGCTATGTAGTGGAAAACATCGAGGAGGCAGTTGCGCAACTCAGAAAACAAAAGTACGTTATGGTAAGCAAACCTGCTGAGGCAGTTGCTTTCTGTGGCAGTAGGGTTTGCTTCCTTTTTAATAAGAACGTGGGGCTGATAGAACTTGTTGAAGCTCCAGCAAATATAATAGACTAAAGGTTAATGGGTTTATTTGTTTTTAGAAACAACACCGTAGAGCGATTCTTTCCGAAAGACTATGCCTTTTCGGGATATGATGACATATCCGTTGTTCCAACTGATGCCAATGGTTATGTCTGGTTCTATCAGGCACCTGTTGGCTACAATCGTGAGGTTTCTGTAGTAGAGATACAAGGCTACCAACAGAAGTTTAACTTTGTACTGGCTCAGATTGATGTCAACAAGACTGTGATAGCCCTCACCATGGAGGGAATTTATGCAGTACCCTTCACCGAGGATGATTATGATGTTCGTGGTGCCATTGAGCAGTATAATGCAGCCTTGTTTGAGGCAGAGAAGATGCATTCCAACTTGAAGGTGCTTGACTACTCTGAGTTCACCCGCAACTATCCACAGGCTGACCTCTTTGATTGGAAGTTCTACTTCATCAGTCAGATGGGTATTAACCCCAAGTTGACCAAGGATTTCCAGGCTTGGTGGAATCGCAAGTTAGAGAGCATCGCCTTGAAGCGCATGAAATGTATTGTGTTGGATTTGGACAACACCCTTTGGGGGGGCGTTCTTGGCGAGGATGGTATCAGCGGTATTAAGATAGGCGGCGACTACCCAGGCAAGGCTTTTGTTTTTTTCCAGAAGTCATTGCTTCAGTTGTCTAAGGCTGGCGTAATTCTTACGGTTTGCTCCAAGAACAACGAGGCTGATGTGTTGGAAGCATGGGAGAAGAACCCATTCATGGTGTTGAAGAAAGAGCATTTTGCTGCTTACCGCATCAACTGGACGGATAAAGCCACTAACATCAAGGGGTTGGCAGAAGAGCTAAACATCGGTTTGGATAGCCTCGTGTTTGTGGATGACAATCCTACGGAACGAGAGATGATTAAGCAGATGCTTCCGATGGTGAGTGTGCCGGAGTTCCCTGCACAACCATACGAGCTGCCCATGTTCTTCAAACAGTTGGTGAATAATTACTTCAAGGTGTATTCTATCACCGATGAAGATAAGAAGAAAACGGAGCAATACAAGGCAAATGCAGCTCGTGCTCAGGCACAAAACTCATTCACAGACTTTGGTGCATTTTTGGAGAGTCTTGACATCCAGATTACCATTGAGGCTGCAAACGAGTTTAATATCCCTCGTATTGCTCAGATGACGCAAAAAACCAATCAGTTTAACCTCACCACCAAGCGTTATGCCGATGCAGATGTGAAGGGCTTCTTGGCTGATGGCTGGAAGATTTGGTGCATTAGTGTGGCTGACCGCTTTGGTGATAACGGCATCACAGGTTGTATTATGGTCAATGGCAATGAGATTGACACATTCTTGCTGAGCTGTCGTATCTTGGGTAAGGGCATAGAGAAGGCATTTGTGAAGCAAATCCTTCTGGAATTAAGGAATCAGGGATTGACAGAACTAAAGGCTACTTATTTGCCTACAGCAAAGAATGTACAGGTGGCTGATTTTTACGATAAATGCGGGTTTGCGCTTGATTCAGAGAATGAAGGTGCGAAGTCGTATCAGATAGATTTAGCGAAAGCTGATTTGGAAATAGAAAAGTATTATCATATAAAATTGAAATAATATGGAAGAAAAAGTATTAGAAATCCTGAAAGATCTATTTGAGTTAGATACCGTTGATGAGACCTGTTCTCAGACAACTTGTGAGCAATGGGACTCTATGGGGCAATTGAATCTTGTAGTTGAACTGGAAAGTGAATTCGATGTGACATTGGAACCTGAAGAAATTGGTGAGATGAAGTCTTTCAATGATATAATTCGTATTTTGAGAACTAAGGTGTCTTAACAAGAATAGATGTTTATTTTGTGTGATTTGAAGAAAGAACAGATTGCTTCCTGATTGTTGAATTTGTTGTGGAAAACAAAAAAGTCTTATTACCATAGTAGTAACTGTTTTTACTAAAAAGTGATAATGAATATTATAGCAACAATTAAAAAACTTTCCTCTGAGGTTTGGAACATAGGTTTCGTCCAAAATGATATAAAAGGCATTCTCAAAGAGGAACAACTGAAAGTAAAATGGTTGAAGCATAATTCCAAAGACAGATGGTTTGCTGACCCTTTCATCTTGGATGTTACCGATGATGAAATCCATGTTTTGGTTGAAGAGTTCTATGAACCGATTCAAAGAGGGCGAATCAGCCGTCTTATCATAGACAAAGAAACGTATGAACTGAAGAAATTGGATGTGGTTTTGGAATTACCGACCCATCTTTCTTTCCCAGCAATCATCAGAAAAGATAACCATATATATATTTATCCGGAAAATGGTGAAAGCGGAGAATTGAATTTATATCAATATTTACCCGCGGCAAATGAATGTAGAAAAGTTAAAGATCTTCTGCCTGAAGCAGTAGCTGATGCTGTCATTACTGAAATAGATGGTAAGGAATATCTATTCTGCACCAAACAGCCAAATCCAAATGGAAATGTTCTAAGTGTATATGAAAGGGAGCACCCAAAAGGCTCTTTCATGTTTAGCGATGATTATTCATTTGAAGAAAATGTGGCTCGTATGGCTGGAGATTTTTTCGAGTTTGAAGGGAAATTGTACCGTCCGACACAGGAATGTAATATACAATACGGACATGCTGTGACATTGCAGGAGGTAGAACGGAAGGATGGAAAATTCATTTTTAAGGAAGTAAGAAGAATGTTTTCTGTACATCCCCAGCTTACAGTTGGCATGCATACGTTTAATATGTATAAAGGGCTGATTGTAACTGATGCTCTTGGTTTCAAGAACATGTGGTTACGTAGGTTTTTGAAAGAAATTGGTGTGATGAAACGCTAACTTCGTAAAAATGAAGATTTTACATGTCATAACGTCGTTGCAGACGGGAGGGGCAGAAACCTTAGTGGTGAACCTGATGCCGAGGTTTAAGGCATTGGGTCATGAGGTTGGTGTGGTGGTGTTCAATGGGGAACACACGGCACTGATGGAACGGTTGGAACGAGAATGTCCGCAGTGTAAGATTTATCGTTTGGGTACGTCATATTATAATCCGTGGTATATCATAAAGCTGATACGGATAATGAGGAAATATGACGTGGCGCATACGCATAATTCCTCACCTCAGCTGTTTGCTGCTATCGCGAATATCTTCTGCAGGAAAAAACTCGTTACCACAGAACATAGTACGAACAACCGGAAGCGTGAAAAAGGAGGATACCTTCGAATCATCGACAAGTGGATGTATGCCCGATATGACAAAGTCATTTGTATCTCGGAGATAGCGGAGGAAAAATTGAGGGGGTATCTGGGGGATAAGTGTTCAGTTATGAGTGTTGAGTGTTTAGATGGTAAAAAAACTCAAAACTCAAAACCCAAAACTCAAAACTCAAAACTTTCAATTAAACGAAGGGGCAACATTTGCACTATAAACAACGGAGTTGATGTAGAGGCTATACACCAGGCACAGCCGGTAATGGAATTGAAGACGGACAAGTTCGTTGTTGTCATGGTGGCTGGATTCCGAGAGGCTAAAGACCAGGATACTGTGATACGGGCGATGGCTAAATTGCCGAAAGACCAGTATGAACTATGGTTTGTTGGCGACGGAGTGCGACGTCAAAGTGTTGAGTCTTTAGTGTTGAGTTTTGGATTACAAGACAATGTGAAGTTCTTGGGTTTACGGACGGATGTGCCGAACATTCTGAAAACGGCTGACGTGGTGGTAATGTCGTCCCACTGGGAGGGACTGTCGCTGTCGAACATCGAAGGAATGTCTGCAGGTAAGCCGTTTATTGCCAGTGATGTCAATGGACTTAGGGAAGTGACAAAAGGCTATGGCATCCTGTTCCCGCACGAGGATGCCGATGCATTAGCAGAAATAATACGGAAATTGCACGACACCCCAGATTATTATCTGCAAGTGGCAGAAAGGTGTTATGAACGAGCAAAGCAGTTTGATATTCGCATGACAGTAGATGCCTATAATCGTGTTTATAAAGCAATCATTTAAAAATGTTAGTCATATCAAAAGAGAAAAGTACATTGATGAAGGGGATTGTCATCATCATGATGGTTTTCTTACATCTGTTTAATGGCAATCACACGGCAGAGTGTACGAATTTGCTATATATAGGGGATGTCCCTTTTGCAAAATGGCTATCAAATGCATGTGGACCTGTTCCTTTCTTTTTGTTATTTAGTGGTTATGGATTGGCATTCACTTATGAACGTAAAGGTTTGTTTTTTTCTGGTCAACTAAGGAGAATTTTCAAATTATATGTTCACTATTGGATTATTCTGGCTGTATTTCTGCTAATAGGATGGTATATGTATCCAGAACGGTATCCAGGGACATGGGTAAACTGTCAATTTTGACGTATTGTGTATGAATAGAGAATCTGATACCTTTGGACTCGTTTTAAGAATGAGACAAATGGTATACAGTTCAAAAGATTTTGAGAGCCTTTG
>JAEEGH010001316.1_pt1 | contig 72458 bp, 64 predicted proteins | sample 9134181 | NCBI WGS metagenome assembly JAEEGH01 (sample SAMN16246544, study PRJNA631951) | gut metagenome | biome: gut microbiome; feature: rumen; material: DP-attached | host: Bos | place: Iran: Karaj | collected 2018-10 | reverse complement strand
CGCAAGTGATGATTGTGCTTCGCACAAGTTATGATTGCTTCGCAAGCTGCTAACTGCCGCAGGCATCATAACTTTCCCGCAGGGAAATCATAACTTGCCCGTAAGGGCAATCATAACTCGGCTCCTGCTGCCTCGGGCGGGCGGGCACTGGCTGCCCCTACGGTCAGGGCTGATAATTCTTCCCGAATTTCAGATTCGCGAACTTGGCGGTGGTGCGTTCGTCCAGGGCGGGCATGACCCGGGTGGCTGCCTTGGGGTCGGGCTTGGGCTCGGCCTTGGGGCGGGGGGTCTCGCCGGTGATGCTGGCGACGCTCTGCTCAATGGAGGCGGCGATGTCCTCGGGCTTTTCGGAGGGCTGCACGGGCAGCTCCTTCTCCGGCTGGGGCCGGGGAGGATCCTTCTCGGCCTCATAGTCATAGGCCTTGCGGACGGGCTTGGTCTTCTCCAGGGGAAGCTCCAGCTTTTTGAGGGCTTCCAGAGCCTGCTGGTGCAGGGCAATCTGGGCCTCCACGGCCGACACGAACTCCGCGGTGGCCTCCTTGGCCTGGCGCAGACGGTCGTTCTCCGCGTTCACGGAGGCGTCGGCGTCCCGGCTGGCGGTCTGGGCCTCCTGCTTTGCCTTTGCCACCAACTCCTCGCTCTTGCGCTGGGCCTCGGCCATCATGGCGTCGCAGTCCTCCTTGGTCTTCTCCGCGGCGGCCTTCAGGCTGGCTTCGTTGGCCCGGTAGGCCTCCAGCCGCTCCACCAGAAGCCGCATCTTGCTTTTCAGCACGGCGTTTTCCTTGTAAAGCGTGACGTAGTCGTCCATCAGGGGCTCCAGGAACTCGTCCACGGACTTCATCACGTAGCCGCCGATTTTGGCTTTTTCAAAAGAGACTTCCTGTAAATCTTGCGGTGTCAGCATTGCATGACGCTTCCTTTCTCTGTCGGTCAATCGCTTCGTAGGGGGCGGCGTCCCCGACGCCCCGAACACTCCAATTACGAAACGCACGGGCTGTCGAGATGCCAGCCCCTACGGGAAGGTTAGAAGTAGACGCCGCTGTTCTCCAGCTCCTCCACCAGGTCTCCGACGATCTCCACGTTGAAGGGGGTCAGAATGTAGGTGGAAATGGCGACCTTCTTGATCTTCCCGTCCAGGGCGTAGGCCACGCCGGAGAGGAAGTCCACCAGTCTGCGGGCCACGTCCTTGTTGGTGGATTCCAGATTCAGCACCACGGCCTTCTTGTCCCGCAGGTGGTCGGCGATCTCAGAGACCGTGTCAAAGCGGTCGGGCTTGACCAGGATCACCTGCATGGAGGAGTTGTTGTTCAGGTTCACAACTCTGGCGGGGCCGGTTCTGCGGGCAGCGTTGTTGGTGCTCTGGGGTTCCGGGGCGGCAAAACTGGAACGGCGGGGAGACGGAGCGGGTTCGGGCTCCGGGGTCAAATCGTCCTCTTCCTCGTCGTAATCATATTCATCCATGTCGTCTTCGTTGTAAGGGCGGGTCAGTTTTTTCAGTTCATCCATCAATCCCATAGTACGGTTCCTCCTGTATATATGTATCGAATCGTAATATCAATACTAAGTGTAGTGGCGGGGCCCGAAAATCGCGGTGCCCACGCGGATCATGGTGCTGCCCTCGGCAATGGCGTCTTCAAAGTCGTCGCTCATGCCCATAGACAGACATACCATAGAGACATTATCGTATTTTTTCGCCGCAATGTCAATATAAAGATTTCTCATTTTCGCAAAATATTTACAATTATCGCCCTTTTTTTGCGAAATTGGCGGGATCGCCATGAGGCCGCGGAGGAAAACGCCGGGAAATTCCCCCATCCGGCCGGCCAACGCCAGAGTCTCCGCCGGGGTGAAGCCCCCCTTTTGGGGCTCGTCGCCGATGTTGACCTCCAGCAGGATCTCCTGCCGGAGCCCCAGCCGCAGGGCGGTTTTATTGACAGCCTCCAGCAGCTCCATCCGGTCCACGGACTGGATCAGATCCACCTGGCCCACCACCTTGTTGACCTTGTTGGTTTGCAGGTGGCCGATAAAGTGGAGGGGCTTGCCCTCGTAGGCGCCCAGGGGCTTTTTCTCCGTCAGCTCCTGGACCCGGTTCTCACCGCAGCAGTCCACTCCGGCGGCCACGGCCTCCCGGACCCGGTCGGCGTCGTTCATCTTGGTGGCCGCGCAGAGCAGAATTTCCGCCGGATCCCGCCCGGCGGCCCGGGCGGCGGCATCCATGCGCGCGCGAAGATTGGCAATGTTTTCCGCGATGCTCATTTGATCATGACCTTTCCGTCAAATATTTCTTCTGTGGTGAGGATGATTTCATCCTCCGGCCAGAGGTTTTTCGTGCTGGACTTATCCAGCTCCACAATGAAGCTGTCGCCGTTGTCATAGAGGATGTTGATGGACTTCCAGGCGGCCTCCGCCCCCTCCAGCACGTAGACGCCGCTTTGGTTATTCTCATCCGCGTAGATGGCGGTCTTCGGCACTCGCAGGCCGGAGCGGTCCGCAAATACCAGATCGGCGGTCTCGGTCCGGCCGGTGACCGCGTCCTGAATGTAGGATTCCGAGGAAAGCACCAGGATGCAGCTGTCCCCCTCCGCGGGGGAGATTCGCTCCACCTTCATCCGGACGGTCTCGTAGAAATCGTAGGCGAAATTCACGTCGATCCGGTTTCCCAGCTTCAGGTCGGCCACGTTCCGGCTGGGAACCACTGCGGCATAGTACCATTTTTGGGAGGTGACCAGCTTGCCCAGGACGCCGGCATCCCGATGTCCCGCACCCTCGAATTTTTTCAGGGCGGATACGGTGGCCGTTTCCAGGAAGGTGGGGGTGAGGGATCCCTCCAGGCCGTCGGCGGCGGAGGAAAAATAACCGGAGACCGGCGCCGTGACTACGCCCGCCTCGGAGCCTGCTGCCCGGCGAAGCTCGTCCAGCCGGTTCTCGGCCTCGGTAATTCTTGACCGGGCGGTTTCGGCGTCGGCGCTGCTGATATAGCGCCGGAGCAGGTAGGGTTTCATGGCTTCCGCGGCCTCGTCCGCAAGGGGATATTCCCGCCGGGCGGCGGCTGTTGTGACCTGGTTCATCAGCTCCAGAATGTTGGAATCCAGGGTGGAGCTGTCCACCTCCGCGCCGGAGAAGGAATAGGCGTATTTCATCTGGGATATTTCCTGCTCCAGGGCGTTGATTTTGTCCTGAAGGGCCTTGGCGGCCTCGTTGCGGTAGGCGGTGGCCACCACCTGACCACGGCCCACCTTTTCGCCTTCGGCGCGGTTGGGGACGATAATGTCCCCTGCCCCGGCCTTGAGAATCTGCTCAGAACGCACCAAGAAGCCGGTGGTGGTAATTCCATCGCCGACTTCATAGCGCACGGCCTTGTAGGTCGTGAATCCGTCCCCCGAGAAGCGGGTCACGGAAAAGACAAGATAGCAGGCCACCACGCACAGCAGCGTAATGAGCACCGCTTTCGTGAATTTGTCCCCTTTCATGGGCGGAGCCTCCTTGACACGCGCCGCGGGGGGCCGGGGGTCAGGCGGTCAGCAGACAGTGGTTAGCGGATCATATCCGGTTCGTTCTCTACGAACCGCGAATCACCGTACACTGATTCCCAAGCTTAACTGCTGAGCTTCACCGGCCGGGCCGGGACCACCGTGGAAATCGCGTGCTTGTAAATCATTTGCTGGCGGCCCTCGGAGACCAGGCAGACCACGAAGCTGTCAAAGCCCGTAATCACGCCCTTCATCTGAAAGCCGTTCATGAGAAAGACGGTGACAAGCTGACGTTCCTTGCGCACGTCGTTCAAAAACAGATCCTGGAGATTTTCGTTTGCGGCCATGGGAATTACCTCGTTTCTATGTAGAATGGATAATCCTATGGTAGCAAGTTTTGCGGGTCGAATGCAGTTGAAACCTGTTAATCGCCTTTATTTATGATTTTTAGCGCGGTGCCGGACAGGTCTGCTTCTTCGTCCGCGTACAGCCAGTGGATCGCCTCGTTCCGACGGAACCAGGTGAGCTGCCGCTTGGCGTAGTTCCGGGAGGCCTGCTTGATCTGCTCGGCGGCCTGGGCTACGCTGCACTCCCCTCGGAGGGCGGCGGCCATTTCCTTGTAGCCGATGGCCTGCATGGCGGTGGTCTTGGGGTCCACGCCCCGATCCAGCAGGGCACGAACCTCGGCCTCCAGCCCCCGGGCCAGCATCTGATCCACCCGGGCGTCCACCCGCCGGTACAGCTTGGCCCGGTCCCGGAAGTTCAGCCCGATCCAGATGGGGGCATACTTGGGGGGCTTCAGCTTGGACTGGGCGTTGTGGTAGGACAGGGGCATTCCGGTGATGAGGAAGACCTCCATGGCCCGGATGATGCGCTTCCGGTCTGAGACGTGGAGCTTCTCCGCGGTCTCGGGGTCCGCGTCCATGAGCATGTCATAGAGGAACTGGATGCCCTTTTCCTCGGCAATATGCTCCACGTATTCCCGCTGGGCGGGCCGGGAGGGGGCGGCAAAGGTTTCGCCCTTGATGAGGCTGTCCATATACAGGCCGGTACCGCCGCAGATGATGGCGGTCTTTCCCCTGCCGTGGATGTCGGCAATGGCCTCGTCCGCCAGCTTCACGTAGCGGCCCACAGAGAAATCCTCCCCCGGCTCCGCCGCGTCCAGCAGCCAGTGGCGGACGCCGTCCATTTCGGCGGCGTCTGGCTTGGCGGTGCCCACGTCCATGCCCCGGTAGATCTGCATGGAGTCGCAGGACACCACCTCGGCGTCCAGCTTTTTGGCCAGGGCCACCGCCAGCCCGGTCTTGCCGGAAGCAGTGGGGCCGCAGATACAAATCAAGTTGTTCATTTTCGTACTCCTATTGCCTGGTGCCTATTGCCTAAGTAATGCGCTTGAACTGCTTCTCCACCTGCTTTTTGCTGATGACCGTGCAGATGGGCCTCCCGTGGGGGCAGTATTTCAAATCGGGGTTGGTCAGAACTGTCTCCGCCAGTTTGCGGAGCTCTGTCGGGTCGGTGATATAGCCCGCCTTGATGGCGGCCTTGCAGGCAATGGTGTGCAGGGCCTCGTCCCGGAGCCGCTGTGGGCTGTCCAGGCGGCCCTTTTGCAGGTGGTCGGCAATCTCGGAGAGGGTGGCCGCCCCGTCGGAGGCCGGAATATCTGAGGGAATCTGCCGCAGCAGCAGGTCGCCCTGGCCCAGGTCGTCCAGGTCGTAGCCCAGGCTCAGCAGCAGGTCCCGGTGTTCCAGCAAAACGGCGGCCTCTTCCCGGTCAAAGGAGCAGGAGATCGGCTGCAAAAGGGTCTGGCCCACGATTTGCGTGCCCTGGGCCAGGAGGCGTTCAAAGTTAATCCGCTCATGGGCGGCGTGCTTGTCGATTAAGATCAGCTCGTCCCCCTGCTCCACCAGAATGTAGGTGCGGAAGGCCTCGCCGATATAGCGGAAGGCCGGGGCCTTCTCCATTCCCTCCAGAGGGAGAGACTCCGGGGAAGGGACGGGAGGCAGCGCAGAGCTGACAGGTGAATTGTCGGCCTGTTCTGCCGTTTCATATTGCATTATGCACTTTGTGCTATCTATTTCGGAAGGCTCAGCCGTAGGCTGGCGTCCAATGGCCGCCCCTGCGGGCGCGGAAGCCTGAGCCCTGAACGCGGAACCCAACCCTGATCCCTGATCCTTGATCCTTGATCCCTCGTTATGCATTTCCTCCGCCCCGTCCCCGGGCAGCTCCACGGGGCTATTCAGGGTGGCGGCCTTGACGGCCTCCCGCAGAGCCGGACCGGCGGGGGGGATCGGGTTCTTTTGCAGGGCCTTGGACATCTGCTCGTATTCCCAGCGGGTCATTGTATGCACCGGCGGCTTGGCGGCCTTGCGGTATTCCTCGGCGGTCATGGCCTTGAAGAAGCGGTTGTCAGTCGAAGCGGGGCGGGCTCCGTATCTGTCGTCCTGAGCGGAGCAAAGCGGAGTCGAAGGACCCGTCCCCTTTTCCAACGCTGCCACGGGGGGAACGGATTCCGGGACGGGAGACCCGTCCCCTGCGCGCGCAGAATGACAGGAGGGGGCAGCCGGTGCGCCTTGCGGGCGGCCAATGACCGCCCCTACAGACTCTGAATTCTGAACTCTGAATTCTGAGCCCGTCCTGCCGTCTGCTTCCTCATTCTGCATTATGCATTTTGCATTTTGCATTTGAAACGGCACCTGTCCGGGGGTCCTGTTCAGGGCCCCCAGGACGCCGTAGTGGACGCAGTCGAAAATTTCCTTTTCATTCAGAAACTTGACCTCGGTTTTGGCGGGGTGGACGTTTACGTCCACTGCCGTCAGAGGCATGGAGATATTCAACACGCAGGAGGGAAAGCGCCCCACCATGAGCTGGTTGCGGTAGGCCTCCTCCAGGGCCGCGGTGAGAGTCTTGGAGCGGATAAACCGGCGGTTGACAAAGAAAATCTGATTGGCCCGGGTGCCCCGGGTGGCGGTGGGCCTGGAGACGTAGCCGGATACTCCCAGCTTTTCCCATTTGCTGTCCACCGGGATCATTTCCCCGGCGGCCTGACGGCCCAGCACCCCGTAGACGGCGGCCAGCAGATCCCCGTCGCCGGGGGTTTGAAGCTGCTGCTGGCCGTCCTTCATCAGCCGGAAGGAGACTTCCGGGTGGGCCAGGGCCTGCTTCTGGACGGCTCCCGCCGCGGCGGAGCCCTCCACGCTGTCCCGTTTCATAAATTTCATCCGGGCGGGGGTGTTGAAGAACAGATCCCGCACCACGATGGTGGTGCCCACGGGGCAGCCCGCCGCCTCGCAGGTCAGAATCTTTCCGCCCTCCAGGCTCAGATGGGTTCCCTCGATGTCCTCCGCCGTGCGGGTCAGCAGATCGATCCGGCTGACCGCCGCGGTGGCGGCCAGGGCCTCGCCCCGGAAGCCCAGGGTGCCGATGGCCTCCAGGTCTTCCTTGGTCCGCAGCTTGGAGGTGGCGTGCCGGAGGAAAGCGGTCTTGGCGTCCTCCCGGCTCATGCCGCAGCCGTCGTCCGTGACCCGCAGCAGGGTCATGCCGCCGTTTTGCAGCTCCACAGTGACGGTTTTGGCCCCGGCGTCGATGGCGTTCTCCACCAGCTCCTTCACCACGGAGGCGGGGCGTTCCACCACCTCGCCCGCGGCGATCAGATTTGCCAGATGGGGATCCAGCTGGATGATTTTGGGCATGGGGATACCTCCTTAGGGATCAGGGATCGGGGATCAGAGTCTGCGGCGCCGGCAATCTGCCGGCCCGACAGAAAATCAAAAATCAGGTCATTTTAAGGCGTGAATCGCCAGGAAGGAAATCGCGTTCATCACGGCATGCAGGAAAATGCAGCCACAGATGGAGCCGCTGCGCTCGTAGGTCCAGGCCAGGGCGAAGCCGTGGGGCAGGTAGACCAGCAGGGCCATCAGGGTTACCGCGATGGGCTGGTTGAACATGGAGGAGAGGAGATGCACCAGGGCAAAGAGCAGCATGGACAGCGCGTAGGCCAGAATCCGGGATTTCCGGTAGAGCCCGCAGAAGACCAGGCCCCGGAAGAGCAGCTCCTCCCCGATGGGCGCCAGCACGCAGGCCGAAAGAATGGCGAAAACGGGAGCGGTAAACAGGGATTTCTCCACCGCGTCCTGGTTCGCGTTCTGGTAATCCGCGTGCAGCAGCACCTGCAGCAGGGCGACGGCGCGGGAGGCCAACATGGCAAGGCCGATGTAGACCAGGAAGCCCAGCAGCAGGTCTCCGAACAGGGCCCAGCCCCGGGCCTGAATCCTGCGGGCCTGGTCGGCCAGATACCGCCGAAAGATGAGGGCAAACGCAAGTGCGTTCAGTCCTGTAAACACAAAATTGGTCGGGCCGATGAGATCGGAGACATTCCTGCTTCCGGTGATGAGCGTTACAAGCCAGACAGCCAAATACTGGCTTCCGATGAGAAAGATGGGCAGATAGGCCAGCCCGCCGATGATCTCGCTTCTGCGCAGGGCGCCGACGTCGTAGCGTTTTTCTTCCATAGGCTTTGCGTCCTCGTTACAGCAGCTGCTTCAGTTCATACAGGGTGTTCAGCGCCTCGATGGGGGTCATGGTCTCCACCGACAGGGCCTCCACCCGTTTTTTCAGCTCCTCGGCGCTGGGGTCGCCCAGAGCGGTCTGGCCCAGGGGAAGCTCCATGCCCACAGGGGCCTGAACCGGAACGATAATCCGGCTGGGGCCTTTCTCTTCCAGGTCCACCAGAATGTCCCGGGCCCGCTTGACCACCTTGGCGGGCATCCCCGCCAGCTTGGCCACTTCCACGCCGTAGCTGCCGTCGGCCACGCCGGGGACGATCTTTCGCAGGAAGACGATGTCGTCCTTCCGGCGCTTGACGCAGATATTGTAGTTGTGAATCTCCGGGTGGGTGTCGGCCAGGGCGGTCAGCTCGTGGTAGTGGGTGGCAAAGAGGGTCTTGCAGCCCAGGCGCAGGGGGTCGCTGACGTGCTCCAGCACCGCCTGGGCGATGGCCATGCCGTCATAGGTGGCGGTGCCCCGGCCGATCTCGTCCAGAATCAGCAGGCTGCGGGGGGTGGCGTTTTTCAGAATATCCGCCATTTCGGACATTTCCACCAGGAAGGTGGACTGGCCGGCGGCCAGGTCGTCGGAGGCGCCGATGCGGGTGAAAATTTTGTCCACCACGCCGATCCGGGCGGCGGAGGCCGGGACAAAGCTGCCCATTTGGGCCATGAGAACGATCAGGGCCACCTGCCGCATATAGGTGGACTTGCCGGCCATATTGGGGCCGGTGATGACCGCGGCCCGTTCCCGCTTGCCGTCCATGGCGGTGTCGTTGGGAACGAAGAGGGCGTCGGTCAGGGTTTTTTCCACCACAGGGTGCCGCCCGGCGGTGATTTCGATGGAGGCCGAGAGGTCCACCTCCGGCATACAGTAGTTGTTTTGCACTGCCAGCTCCGCCAGGCAGGCCAGCACGTCGGCGGCGGCCACGGCCCGGGAGCTCTGCTGAATCCGGGGGGCATTGGCGGCCAGATGCTCCCGGAGCTTGGTAAAGATTTCGTATTCCAGGGCGTTCACCCGGTCCTTGGCCCCCAGGATGGTGTTTTCCAGCTCCTTCAGCTCTTGGGTGATGTAGCGCTCTCCGTTGGTCAGCGTCTGCTTGCGGATATAGCTGTCTGGCACCAGATCCACCTGGCCCTTGGCCACTTCGATGTAGTAGCCGAAAACCCGGTTGTAGCCCACCCGGAGGTTTTTGATGCCGGTTTTTTCCTTTTCCTCGGCCTCGATCCGGGCCAGGGTGCCCTTGCCGCCGGACATGATGTCCCGGAGCCGGTCCACCTCCTCGTTGCAGCCGGGACGGATGATCCCGCCCTCCCGCAGGGAGAAGGGAGGCTCGTCGGCAATGGTCTCCTGAACGGCCTGAACCAGGTCGGACAGATCGTCCAGAGATTCGGCAACGACGGCCAGCATGGAGCTTCGGAAGCTGCCCAGCTGAGCCTTCAATCCCGGCAGACCGGCGCTGCCCTGCTTGAGCTGCACCAGGTCCTTGGCGTTGGCCGCGCCGGTGACGATCCGAGCGGTGACCCGCTCCAGATCGGTGACGCTTTTCAGGGCCAGCAGCAGCTCCTGCCGGGGCAGGGTGCTGTCTTTCAGCTCCTGCACCGCCTCCAGACGGCGGCGAATCTCGTTGGGGTTCCGCAGGGGCTTTTCCATCCAGGCCCGGAGCATCCGGGAGCCCATGGGGGTCTTGGTTTTGTCCATGACCCACAGAAGGCTGCCCTTTTTGTCCTTGCCCCGAAGGGTTTGGGTCAATTCCAAATTCCGGCGGGCGGTGAGATCCAGCTCCAGATACCGGCCGGAAAGATAGTATTCCACGTGGTTGACGTGGCTGATGTCGCTCTTTTGCAGGTCCCGCAGGGTCCGAACCAGGGCCCCCAGGGCCAGACGGGTGGGCAGGGGCAGGGAGGACAGATCCTGCGCCTCGAACTGGGCGGCCAGAATTTCAGAGACGGCTTCGTCGTCGTAGAGGTTCCGCTTGCCCACGTTCACCGGGCAGCGGAGCCGAAGCTGGGCGTCCAGGGCGAAGCGCTTACCCTGGGCCAGGTCCTCGTCCACGATGAGCTCCCTGGGCTCGAAGCGGCCCAGCTCGTTGAAGGCCTTGTCCCGGGCGTCCTCCCCGTCGGAGAGAGTGGCGCAGGCCTCGCCGGTGGAAATGTCGATCAGGGCCACGCCGATGCCCTCGGCGGTCTGGCAGAGAGAGGCGTAGTAGTTGTTGCTGCCCTCCTCCAGCATGGAGCTCTCCACCACCGTGGCGGGGGTGATGATCCGGATGATGTCCCGGTCCACCAGACCCTTGGCCAGAGCCGGGTCCTCCATCTGCTCGCAGATGGCCACCTTATAGCCCTTGCTCACCAGCCGGGCGATGTAGCTCTCGGCGGCGTGGAAGGGTACCCCGCACATGGGGGTCCGATCCTCCTCGGCCTTGCCCCGGTCCCGGGTGGTGAGGGTGAGATCCAGCTCCTTGGCCGCCACCCGGGCGTCCTCGTCGAACATCTCATAGAAATCCCCCAGCCGGAAGAACAGAAGACAGTCCGGATGCCGGGCGTGGATTTCCTTGTATTGTTTCATCATCGGGGTCAATTCAGCCATGGTATAACCTCCGGTTGAGGATGTAGGGGCCGGCGTCCTCGACGGCCCGAAGCTTTTTCGAACGAATCCCTGCGGGGCGTCGCGGACGCCGCCCCCTACGCGGTGACTGCGCCGATCAGCGACCAGGTGCTTGCGTCGGTGATGGTAACGGTAATAAACTGCCCCATCAGCTCGTCGCCGCCCTCCAGACGCACCAAGCGGCCGCCGTCGGTGCGGGCGGTGAGTTTGTCGCCGTCCCTGCCGTCCACCAGGACCCGGAGGGTCTTGCCGACCAGGGCCTTGTGCTTCTCCTCGGAGATGGCGTTCTGGACGGCCAGCAGCCGGTCAAAGCGGCGGTTTTTCTCTTCCTTGGGGGTGGGGTCGGGCATTTCCGCCGCCGGGGTGCCGGGCCGGGGGGAATAGATGAAGGTGAACAGGGCTTCGTAGCGCACCTGCTCAATCAGGCTCACGGTGTCCTCAAACTCTTCCTCGGTCTCTCCGGGGAAGCCCACGATCACGTCGGAGGTGAAGACGATTTCCGGCATCAGCTTCCGGCCGTATTCGATCAGCTCCAGGTATTGGGCCCGGTTGTAGTGGCGGTTCATGGCCTTCAGAATCCGATCATTGCCGGACTGGAAGGGCAGGTGGAACTGCTTGGCGATTTTGTCATGGGAGGCCATGGTGTCAAAGAGCTTGTGGCTGGCGTCCCTGGGGTGGGAGGTCATAAAGCGCAGGACAAAGTCCCCCTCCAGCTCCGCGATCTGCCCCAAAAGGTCGGCAAAGTCCACGCCAAGGCCCAGGTCCTTGCCGTAGGAGTTGACGTTTTGCCCCAGAAGGGTGATTTCCTTGTAGCCCTTGGCAATCAGGTCTTTGCATTCCGCCAGAATGTCCTCCGGCAGACGGCTCCGCTCCCGGCCCCGGACGTAGGGGACGATGCAGTAGGAGCAGAAATTGTTGCAGCCGTACATAATGCTGACCCAGGCCTTGATGGTGTTGGTGCGCACCATGGGCAGGCCCTCGGCAATGGCCCCGGCGGAGTCCTCCACCGCGTAGGCCTTCCGGTGCCGGATCAGCACCCGGTAGAGATGCTCGGGAAGCTGCCAGAGGTGGTGGGGGGAGAAAATCCCGTCCACGTGGGGATAGGACTTCTTCATCCGCTCGGAAATCTCCGGCTTGCCCATCATGCAGCCGCAGACGAAGATTTTCTGCCCCGGGTGGCGGCGCTTGGTGTGCACCAGAGCCCCCACGTTGCCGAAGACCCGCTGGGCGGCGTGCTCCCGGATGGCGCAGGTGTTGATGACAATCAAGTCAGCCCCCTCGGCATGGTCCGTCAGACCGTAACCGCAGCGCTCCAGAATGCCCCGGATCTGCTCCGAGTCCGCCTCGTTCTGCTGGCAGCCGTAGGTCTCCACGTAGGCCACGGGGGTGATCCCCTGGCTCTGCCACCAGCCCTTGATATAGTCGCTGATCTCCTCCTGCCGCCGCAGGTCTTCTTGAGAAATCAGGGGTGTTTTCCGTTCCAAATTCGTTCCCTCCATGATATGGGGACAGTAACCCACAATAATTCAATATATTGTAGCATCTTCCAAGAAAAAAAGCAAGTTTTTCATAAAAAATTCGGCCAGCCTCCCCGGAGGCTGGCCGATGCTTATTCAAAAATCTGCTTCATCTTGTCGAAGAAGGATTTTTTCTTGGGCTGGGATTTTTCCGTGGCGGCGTCGAATTGCCGCAGCAGGTCCTTCTGCTCCTTGCTGAGCCGGGTGGGGGTCTCCACCACCACGGTGACGTACTGGTCGCCCCGGTTCTTATAGCCCACGTAGGGGATGCCCTTGCCCTTGAGCCGGAAGGTGGTGCCGGTCTGGGTCCCCTCGGGGACGTTGTAGCGCACCTTGCCGTCCAGAGTGGGAACCTCGATGTCCGCGCCGCAGGCGGCCTGGGCAAAGGAAATGGGCATTTCGCAGTAGACGTCGCTGCCCTCCCGAGTGAACAGGCTGTGGGGCCGGATGCGGACGTTGACCATCAGATCGCCGCTGGGGCCGCCGTTGGCCCCGGCGCTGCCCTGGCCGGAAATGCGGAAGGCCTGATTGTCGTCGATGCCCGCCGGAATCTCCACGGTCTGCTTCACCGTGCGCTTGATCCGGCCCTTGCCCTTGCAGCGGGTGCAGGGGGTCTTGATGAGCTTGCCCCGGCCGCCGCAGGTGGGACAGGCGGCGGTGGACTGCATGGTCATGCCCATGAAGCTCTGGGTGGTGCGCACCTGACCGGAGCCCCGGCACTGGGGGCAGGTCTCAGGCTGGGTGCCCTCGGCGCAGCCGGAGCCCCGGCACTGGTCGCAGGTCTCGATCCGGGAGACGTTCACGTCCTTCTTGCAGCCGAAGGCGGCCTCCTCGAAGCTGACCTCCACCTGCACCACCACGTTTTCACCCCTGGCGGCACGGCTGCCGCCGCTGCTGCGGGTACTGCCGCCGCCGAAGAAGTCGCTGAATATATCCCCAAAACCGCCGAAACCGCCAAATCCGCCGAATCCGCTGAAGGGATTGCCTCCCCCCTGGGACGCGGCGAAGTTGGGGTCGACGCCCGCGAAGCCGTACTGATCGTAGAGCTGCCGTTTCTCGTCGTTGGACAGAACCTCGTAGGCCTCGTTGATTTCCTTGAATTTTGCCTCGGCGTCCGCCTCGTGGTTCACGTCCGGGTGGTATTTGGCCGCCAGCTTGCGGTAGGCCCGCTTGATCTGGTCCGCCGCGGCGTTCTTCTCCACGCCCAGGACCTCGTAATAATCTCTCTTGTTTTCGTTCGCCATTTGGATCACCTCACAGGTGAAATAAGGCAATAGGCATCAGGCATTAGGCAATAGGGGGCGGGAGTTGCGAAAAATACGAATCTCCCGTCGTTCTCCTATTGCCTATTGCCTATTCAGCTATTGCCTGATATCAGTCTTTCACTTCCTCAAAGTCCGCGTCCACCACGCCGTCGTCGGGCTTGCCGGCGCCAGGGTTGAAGCCCGCGCCTGCGGCGTTGGGATCGCCCTGGGGCGCGGCCTGCTGGTAGAGCTTCTGGGCCACGGGGTAGAAGGCCTTCTGGGCCTCTTCAATGGCGGACTTGATGGCGGCCACGTCGGTACCCTTGTTGACTTCCTTCAGGTGCTCGATGGCGGCCTGGATGGGGGCCTTTTCGCTGTCGGTGACCTTGTCGCCCAGCTCAGTCAGAGACTTTTCCAGCTGATAGGCGGTCTGGTCGGCCTCGTTGTGGGCGTCCACCTCTTCCTTGCGGGCCTTGTCCTCGGCGGCGAACTGCTCGGCCTCCCGAACGGCCTTGTCGATGTCCTCCTTGGAGAGGTTGGAGGAGGCGGTGATGGTGATGTTCTGCTCCTTGCCGGTGCCCAGATCCTTGGCGGAGACGTTCACGATGCCGTTGGCGTCGATGTCAAAGCTGACCTCGATCTGAGGAATGCCACGGGGCGCCGGAGCGATGCCGCTGAGCTGGAAGCGGCCCAGGGTCTTGTTGTAGGCAGCCATTTCCCGCTCGCCCTGGAGCACATGGACCTCCACGGAGGTCTGGCCGTCGGCGGCGGTGGAGAAGATCTGCTTCTTGTTGACGGGGATGGTGGTGTTGCGCTCGATCAGCTTGGTGAACACGCCGCCCATGGTCTCAATGCCCAGGCTCAGGGGGGTGACGTCCAGCAGCAGCAGGTCCTTCACGTCGCCGGTGAGCACGCCCGCCTGAATGGCGGCGCCCATGGCCACGCACTCGTCGGGGTTGATGCCCTTGAAGCCTTCCTTGCCGGTGATCTTCTTGACGGCTTCCTGCACGGCGGGGATTCTGGAAGAGCCGCCCACCAGCAGAACCTTGCTCAGGTCGCTGGGCTGCAGGCCCGCGTCGGACAGAGCCTGACGGACGGGGCCCATGGTGGCCTCTACCAGATGGGCGGTCAGCTCGTTGAACTTGGCCCGGGTCAGGGTGACGTTCATGTGCTTGGTGCCGTTGGCGTCGGCGGTGATATAGGGCAGGTTGATCTCGGTGGACATGACGCCGGAGAGCTCGATCTTGGCCTTCTCGGCGGCTTCCTTCAGCCGCTGCATGGCAACCTTGTCCTTGGACAGGTCGATGCCGTCGGTCTTCTTGAACTCGGAGACCAGGTAGTTGATGATGTCGTTGTCGAAGTCGTCGCCGCCCAGGTGGGTGTTGCCGGCGGTGGAGAGGACTTCCACCACGCCGTCGCCGATGTCCAGGATGGACACGTCGAAGGTGCCGCCGCCCAGGTCGTAGACCATGATCTTCTGCTCGGACTCCTTGTCCACGCCGTAGGCCAGAGCGGCCGCGGTGGGCTCGTTGATGATCCGCTTGACCTCCAGGCCGGCGATCTTGCCGGCGTCCTTGGTGGCCTGACGCTGGGCGTCGTTGAAGTAGGCGGGGACGGTGATGACGGCCTCGGAGATGGTGCCGCCCAGATAAGCCTCGGCGTCCGCCTTCAGCTTCTGGAGAATCATGGCGCTGATCTCCTGGGGGGTGTAGTTCTTGTCGTCGATGGATACCTTGTAGCTTTCGCCCATGTGGCGCTTGATGGAAGAGATGGTGCGGTCGGCGTTGGTGACGGCCTGACGCTTTGCAATCTGGCCGACCATGCGCTCGCCGGTCTTGGAGAATGCCACCACAGACGGGGTGGTGCGGCTGCCTTCCGCGTTGGCGATGACGACGGACTCGCCGCCTTCCATGACCGCCACGCAGGAATTGGTGGTGCCAAGGTCAATACCGATAATCTTACTCATTGTAGTTTCCTCCTATATGAAAGTGTATGGTTTAACAAAGTTGATATGGCGCACACTGTGCGCCGCTGTGGGGTTCAGAGTTCAGAGTTCAGCGTTCAGAGTCCGTAGGGACGAGCATTGCTCGTCCGCGGACAAGCGACATCCCTGAAGGACACAGGTGCTTGTCCCTGCAGGCGCCTAATTGGCCACCTGCACCACAGCGTGGCGGATGACCTTCTCGCCGATGCGGAAACCCTTTTGGAAGACCTGGGCGATGACGTTCTCTCCCAGTTCCTCGCTCTCTATGTGCATCACGGCGTTGTGGGCGTTGGGGTCGAAGGGATCGCCCTTCTCTCCGAATTCTTCTACGCCCAGACCGGCCATGATCTTTTTCAGCTCGATCATAATCAACTCTACGCCTTTTTTGTAGGCCTCGTCGCTAGTTTCGTTGGCCAGAGCCCGTTCCAGGTTATCGTAGACGGGCAGGAACTTCGCCACGGTGTCAGCCTTGGCATCGGCGTAGCGGGCGTCCTTTTCCTTGATGCTGCGCTTGCGGAAGTTGTCGTACTCCGCCGCCAGCCGGAGGTATTGATCCTGCTTCGCGGCCAGAGCCTTCTGGGCCTGTTCCAGCTCCGTTTCCTGGGGAGCCTCCGCGGCGGGAGTCTCCTCGGCAGGCGTTTCCTCTGCGGGAACTGCCTCTACAGCCGCCTGAGCTTCTTCAGCCTCGGGGTTTTTCTTTTCCTTATCTTTCTTGGACATGGCTATCATTCCTTTGCGTTTTGTTGCGTAGGGGCCGGCGTCTCGACGGCCCGTGAGTTTCATTTTGGGATGGCCTCGGGGCGTCGCGGACGCCGCCCCTACGATTGAAACGAAATTTCACTTATTCCTTGTCACTTGCGTCCGTTCCGTCCGTAAGCGCCGGCGGCGCCGCCGTTCCGCCCTTCTGGAACATTTTGCCCAAATTTTCGGCAAAATATCCCAGCTTGGCGGTGATCTTGGCGTAGTCCATCCGGGTGGGGCCCACCACGCCGATGGTGCCCTGCATCCCTTCGCCGATGTCGAAGCGCATCATCACCACGGAGGTGTCCTTCAGTTCCTTCGCCACGTTTTCCGGGCCCACCAGGAACTGCACCGGCCCGTCCTTGGGCAGGACGGCGGGCAGATTGGAGATCATGTCCTCGTCCAGGGTTTCAAAGACCTCCTGGGCCTTCTCGGCCGCATCCTTGTATTCGGGCTGACCCAGCAGCCGCATCTGGCCTGTCAGGTGGACGTCCCCGTGCTGCTGGCGCAGACATTCCAGGGTGAAGTCCATCACCAGGGGTGCCAGGGGGCTGGCAGGCCCCGCGGATCGGGTAATCTTTTCCAGCAGCTCGCCGGTGATCTCCTCGGCGGTCAGGTCCGTCAGGCTGGCGTTCAGCACGGCGGCCAGCAGCTTCAGGTCGGATTCGGACACGCTGACGGGCAGCTTGATCAGCTTGTTTTTCACCTGGTCGTCGGAGAGCATCAGCACCAGGATAATGCTGCCGGGGCCCGCCATAATCAGGTCAAAATGCTTGGCGACGGCTTCACTGCGGCGGGTGGCAACGGTGTAGGCGGGCAGATCGGTCATTTTGGACACCAGCTTGCCCACCTGGGACATCATCTTGTCGAATTCCTGGCTCTTGAGCTCCAGAGCCTCGTTCAGGCTCCGAGTCTCGTCCAGGCTCAGCCGGTAGTCCTGCATCAGCTCGTCAATGTAGAGCCGGTAGCCGGCGGGGGAAGGAATCCGTCCGGCGGAGGTGTGGGGCTGCTCCAGAAGGCCCATCTGGGTCAGCTCCGCCATTTCGTTGCGGATGGTGGCGGAGGAACAGCTTACGTCGGGCAGGGCAGCGACGGCCTTGGAGCCTACGGGCTCCGCCGTGGAAACGTAGATGTCCACAATGGCCCGCAGGATTTGCTTTTGCCGGTCTGTCAGTTCCATTGGAACAGCTCCTTTCCCGTCATTTTGAGCGCCCGAAAGGACTTGCTTCGCGCCGGCGCGAAGCATCCGTTCTCGTCGCGCCCAGCGCTGGCACTCCGTTTTCGGAAGTGCTTAGCACTCTTTCCTTCTGAGTGCCAATATACACCTGTTGCCAGGAATTGTCAAGGACTATTTCGAGAATTCACAAACTGTTCAATTGTTATTTCCCCCGAAATCCTGCCGCATCTTGAATTGATGCTTGCATTTTTATCGTTTTTATGTAATAATACCAACTTGATATAATCTTTTTTTATATAGGAGGAAAGGGGGTAGGAGCGGATCGTGGATGACGTATACGAGGTAGACAACCGATACCCCGAGGTGGCCGAGCCCTACGAAGAAATTCGGGGCGGCAGGCACCACGGAACCGACAAACGGGTTGCTGCCGTCCGGGCCGCCCGGATCAACAATCTCAAACGGGGCTTCTGGACCTCCGCAGCGGCCGTGGTCGCCGCGGTGACCCTCCTGCTGGTTTCGCCGGGCGGAAAGACCCAGGCAGTGGAGCCGGAGTCCTTCCGGGAGCCGGAGCTCAGCATTGACTTCGCCGTCCAAAATGAGGCGAATCGGCTGGAATACCAATACGAAATTGAACCGAATGACGCGGAAAGCGTGGAGGTGACAGTCACCGCCCGCACCGAGGACGGGGCGCTGCTGGCCTCAGCCGGGCCCTTCCACTATACGCAGGCAGCAAGCTCCGGGCCACAGAGCATCCATCTTCCCGCCGCGGCAAACCATTCCGGGATCGTGCTGGAGATCAGCTGCACCTATACCCGGGACGGGGAGATCCGGGAAAAGCGCGCCACCCGGCAGGTGGAGATGCAAAGCGGGCCGCCGAAGCCTGTCACGGAGCCGGAACCCTTTGCCGCCCCGACCCTGACGCTGGCCGAGGCCCTGCTGGACGGCCCGGAGGCCGCGTCCCTGCAATACAGCTATCAGATCGAGCTGAATTCCGCCGAAGCGATGGAGGTCCGGGCGGAGCTGCGCGCCGACACAGGCGAGACCCTGGGCGCCGACGGCCCCTACACCCATACAGACTCCGGGAGCGCTCCGGTCCGGAGCGTCGAATTGCGCTGGATTCAGCGGCCTGAAGCCGTGACGCTGACCCTCACCGGCACTTATCTGGAAAAGGGCGAGGAAAAGACCCTCACGGTCACCCAGACTCTGGACGTGCCCTTCGAGGCTCCCGTTCTGACCGTCACCGGGGCTGAGCTCACCGGTCCGGGCTCCAATCAGCTGCGCTATCAGTACGAGGTCAATTTGAATTCCGCCGAAACCCTGCGGGTCACTGCTTCCGTGCAGTCCGACGACGGGGCGGAGCTGGGCGCCGACGGCCTCTTCGAGCACAGCGCTTCCGAGGCGTCCCCGGAGCAGGCCATTGCCCTGACCTGGACCCAGCGGCCCGCTTCCCTGACCCTCATCCTGACCGGCACCTATCTGGAACAGGGCGAGGAGAAGACCGTCACCGTCAGCCAGACCCTGGAGGTCCCGGCCTTTACGGAGCCTGTTCTGGAGATTACCGAGGCGGCGGTGAACGATGCGGACGTCACGCCGCTGCGCTACCGCTACCGGGTGACCCTGAATTCCGCGGAAAGCCTGGAGGTTACGGCCACCGTCAGCGCCGACAACGGCGAAAGCCTGGGCGCCGACGGGCCCTACACCCATACGGAATCCGAGAGCTCCCCGGACCGCAGCGCGGTCCTGGACTGGAGCACTCGGCCCGCCTCTGTGACCCTGACCCTCACCGGCACTTACACGGAGGACGGGGAGGAGAAAACCGTCACCGTTACCAGGACCCTGGAGCTGCCCTTCGCGGCCCCTGCCCTGGCGATTACCGAGGCCTCCCTGAACGGCTCGGCGGTGACGCCGCTGAGCTACCGCTACCGGGTGACGCTGAATTCCGCCAAGGATCTGCGGGTCACGGCTGTGATCCGCTCCGAAAGCAACGATACCATCGGAAACGACGGACCCTACACCCATACGGAATCCGAGAGCTCCCCGGCCCGCAGCGCCGCCCTGCGCTGGAGTACCCGGCCCAGCTCCGTAACCCTGATCCTGGTGGGCACCTACACGGAAAACGGCGCCCAGAAAAACATCTATGCCAGCCGGACCCTGAACGTCCCGGCGGAGTCCTTCGATCCCCCGAACCTCAGCATCAGCTCCGCCAAGGTCGACGATATGGACTCCCGCGTGGTAGTCTACAGCGCCAAAATCACCCTTCATGCCTCCAACCCGGTGACGGTCAACTTCAGCGTGGTGGACGAGGCTGGCCGGAGCTATGGCGCAGCCGGTCCCTTCACCTTTACCGAAAGCGGAAGCCTCAACGGGCGGACGATTACCTGCTCTTCCTCTGCGGATGAGGATATGACCCTGGTTATGACCGCCTCCTACCAGATGAACGGCGTGACCAAAACGGTCACGGCCCGCAGGAGGCTGGAGGAGGGCGAGCCCTTTGAGTGGCCGGAGATCGAGCTGCTGGACGTTTACTGGGGCAGCGGAACACAGGTCTCTTACACATACAACGTAAACATGAATTCCGCTCCCAAGCTGCGGATTCGGGTCCAGTTCTACAGCGGAGGCGAGCTGGTCGGCGAAGCCCCTGTGGTGGAGGTCACCGGCGGCGGCTATTCCGCCACCTTCGATCCCGGCCGGACGTCCTATCGCGTAAGGGTCCTGGGCGAGTTCGATCACCTGGGCAAAACCTACACCGTAGAAGACACAAGAGACCGCGTGATCAATTCTATTGCCGGGCCGGCGGGCAATCGCCGTTCCGCCGGCCTGAACCGAAGCGCGCCCCAAACAGAAGAGACAGAATAAAGAGGAGACAGAGATATGAACAAGAAAAAAACCGGCGCGAAAACCTACGTTGCCATTGTTATCGTGGCGATTATCGCCCTGTTCCTGGCAAATCCCAACTGGCTTCCCCTGTCGGCGGAGCTGAAGGACTCCATTGCCGAGGCCGAGCGCAGCAACCTGATCTTCACCCATGACGGGAAGACCACCGCTGCCCAGCTTGTGACCCTGGCCCTGGCCATCTGCCTGGTGTGGCTTTGCTACCAGATTCTGAAGCTGATCCTGAAGCTCATCGGCAAGCAGGGCAACCGCAGCTTCACCGTGACGGAAATGCTCACGGGCCTGCTGAAATACATTGCCGTCGTGGCGGCGGTGGTCTGGGGCCTGACCATCCTGGGGGTGGACACCGGCGCGGTTCTGGCGGGCGTCGGAATCATCGGCCTGATTATCGGCTTCGGCGCCCAGAGCCTCATTGAGGATATCATCACCGGCGCCTTCATCATCTTTGAAAATCAGTACAGCGTGGGCGACATCATCGTGCTGGACGACGTCCGGGGCGTGGTGCGGAGCATCGGCGTCCGTACCACTGTCATCGAGGACGACGGCGGCAACCTGAAGGTGGTCAACAACTCGGATATTCGCAACTTCCAGAACCGCTCCCGGGTGGATTCTCTGGCCATCATCGTCTGCGCCGTGTCCTACAAGTCCGACCTGCGGAAGCTGGAAAAGCTCATGCGGGAGGTTCTGCCCGGCACCAGGGAAAACCACCCGGAGCTGTACCTGAGCGACATCCGCTACATGGGTGTGGACGAGCTGGCGGAGAGCGGCGTGAATCTGAAATTCTCCGTGTACACCAGCGAGGAGACCTTCTTCCAGGCACGGCGGGCCCTGAACCGGGACGTGAAGCTGCTGCTGGACGACAACGGCTTCGAGATTCCCTTCCCCCAGGTTGTGGTGCATCAGGGCAAGTAAGCAAGGAGTATTTTTATGGCAAAGACATTGGTTTTAGCGGAAAAACCCTCCGTCGGCAAGGAGCTGGCCCGGGTGCTGGGCTGTCGGCGGGGCGCCGACGGCTACATGGAGGGCGACCGGTACATCGTCACCTGGGCCCTGGGCCATCTGGTGACCCTGGCGGATCCGGACGTCTACGATAAAAAATTGGAAAAGTGGAACATGGACGATCTGCCCATGCTCCCCGAGAAAATGAAGCTGGTGGTGATCCCCGAGACCTCCCGGCAGTACAAGGTGGTCACGGCCCTGATGAAGCGGGGCGACGTGTCCGACCTGGTCATCGCCACCGATGCAGGCCGGGAGGGCGAGCTGGTGGCCCGGTGGATCATGGTGAAGGCCGGGTGGAATAAGCCCGCCCGCCGTCTGTGGATCTCCTCCCAGACCGACAAGGCCATCAAGGAGGGCTTCGCCAACCTGAAGCCCGCCAAGGACTACGACAACCTCTTCAGATCCGCCCAGGCCCGGTCCGAGGCGGACTGGCTTGTGGGCCTCAACGTGACCCGGGCCCTGACCTGCAAGCACAACGCCCAGCTCTCTGCCGGCCGGGTCCAGACTCCGACGCTGGCCCTGGTGGTAGCCCGGGAGGAGGAAATCCGGAAATTCGTCCCCAAGGACTTCTACGGCCTCTGCGCCGAGCTGGAGGGCTTCCGGGCCAACTGGAAGGACGAGAAGGGCAACGGCCGTTCCTTCGACAAAGAAAAGCTGGAAGCGCTGCTGAAGCAGTGCGAGGGCAAGGAGGCCGTCATCACCCAGATTTCCAAGATGAAGAAGCAGACCCCGCCTCCGGCGGCCTACGATCTGACGGAGCTCCAGCGGGACGCCAACAAGAAGTACGCCTACTCCGCCAAGGAGACCCTGAATTTGATGCAGAGCCTCTACGAGCGCCACAAGGCCCTCACCTACCCCCGCACCGACAGCCGCTATATCTCCGACGACGTGGTGCCCACCCTGCCGGACCGCCTCCGGGCCGTGGCCCAGGGGGAATATAAGGAGCTGGCTTGGGCGGTGCAGCGGAAGAAGCCCCTGCAGACGAAATACCTGGTGAACAACGCCAAGGTCACGGATCACCACGCCATCATCCCCACCGAGGAGGCGGCCAGCCTCTACGACCTGACGGGGCCGGAAAAAAATATCTATGATCTGGTGGTTCGCCGCTTCCTGGCGGTGCTGATGCCGCCCTACGAATATGAGTCCGTTTCCCTGACGGTGAAAATCGGCAATGAGACCTTCACCGCCTCCGGCAAGCGGGTCCTGGACCCGGGCTGGAAGGCGGCCTACGACAAGATTTTCTCCGCCCTGGAGGACGAGGAGGAGACCGAGGAAGAGGACCAGCGCCTGCCGGACCTGCAAAAGGGCCAGCGGCTCAAGGTGCGGAAGCTCCGCCTTACCAACGGCAAGACCTCTCCCCCCGCCCGCTACACCGAGGCCACCCTGCTGACGGCCATGGAGCATCCCCAGGGTCAGGTGTCGGACAAAAACCTGCAAAAGATTTTGCAGGAGACCTCCGGTCTGGGCACCCCCGCCACCCGGGCGGACATCATCGAAAAGCTCTTTTCCAGCTTCTACGTGGAGCGCCAGGGCAAGAGCCTGGTGCCCACCTCCAAGGGCATCCAGCTGGTGGGCCTGGCCCCGGCGGAGCTGCGCAGCGCGGAGCTCACCGCCCGCTGGGAGGACCGGCTGGCCCGGATTGCCAAGGGACAGGAGCGGGACGCCGATTTCGTGGCGGAAATGCGGAAGTACGCCACCCAGCTTGTCAAGGACGTGAAGGCCAGCCAGGCCACCTACTCCCATGACAACCAGACCCGAAAACCCTGCCCCCAATGCGGCAAGCTGCTGCTTCTGGTGAAGGACAAGCGGGGAGAGCTGCTGGTCTGCCCGGACCGGGACTGCGGCTTCCGCAAGCGCACCACCCAAGTCACCAACGCCCGCTGCCCCAACTGCCACAAGAAGATGGAGATCTGGGGCGAGGGGGACAAGCAGACCTTTGCCTGCGCCTGCGGCTACCGGGAAAAGCTCTCGGACTTCGAGGCCAGACGGAAGAAGGACGGCGCGGGAAAGTCCGACGTTCGCCGCTATATGGCCCAGCAGGAGCAGAAGTCGGACACCAACCCCGCCATGGCGGACGCCTTGGCGAAGTGGCTGGCCAGCAAGAAGTAATGCAAAATGAACCGCAGCGGAACGCAACAGCAAATGTTTACGCTGTAGGGACGAGCAGTGCTCGTCCGCGGACGATTGTTGGCGTGTCGATAAACGGACAAGCGATGCTTGTCCCTACGTTACGTATTCGTATTTACCGCATAACAGGGGGCGCACATTGTACGCCCGCGAAAAAGGAGGATACAAAATGACGACCTTATATCTGGCGGCGGGCTGCTTCTGGGGCGCCCAGCATTTTTTGAAGCAGCTTCCCGGCGTGGAATCTACCCGCGTGGGCTACGCCAACGGACGCACCGAGAACCCCAGCTACGAGCAGGTGAAGCACGAGGGCACCGGCCATGCCGAGACTGTGGAGGTGGTCTATGACGAGACCGTACTCCCCACCCCGGAGCTGCTGGATTGCTACTTCATGACCATCGACCCCACCTCCGTCAACAAGCAGGGCGAGGACGAGGGCGAGCAGTACCGCACCGGCATTTATTATACCGACCCAGCCTTGGTGCCCACCATCAGGGCGGAGTTGGACAAGCTGGAGGCCAAGATCGGCCAGAAGACCGCCATCGAGCTCAAGCCCTTAGAGCAGTTCTTCCCCGCCGAGGAATACCACCAGGACTATCTGGAAAAGAATCCAAACGGCTATTGCCACATTCCGCGAGATTTGATCAAAAAGGTAAGAAGTAAGAGGTAAGAAGTAGGGCGGCCAGACCCCTGGCCGCCGTGGTTCAGGGTTCAGGGTTCAGAGTCAGCGTCTGTAGGGGCGCACAGTGTGCGCCCGCCGGTTCAGCGCCCGTAGGGACAAGCATTGCTTGTCCGCCCATCCCCTGTGTTCCAGGAACGGCACCCTGCTGTCCGCGTACCTGTTTTTCAATTCATTCTCAAACAGCAATTTGAGAATACCACAATTATTCATTATCCATTCTTCGGCTTTTATTCAAGGAAAAAACTATGACACTGTTAGAAACTTACGAGAAAAACGGCATTTCCCCGGAGGTGTACGCCTTTGGGGAACGGGCTCTGGCCGATTTGAAGGACCGTTTTGAAATAATTGACCAAATGGCCGAGCTGAACCAGGGCAAGGTGATCCTGGCCATGCGGGAGGCCAGGGTGGACGCGGCCTGCTTTGCCGCCACCACCGGCTACGGCTACGACGACGTGGGCCGGGAGCGGCTGGAACAGGTCTACGCCCATATCTTCGGAACGGAGGCCGCTCTGGTGCGGCCCCAGATCACCTGCGGCACCCACGCCCTCACCGTGGCCCTCTCTGCCAATCTCCTGCCGGGAGACGAGCTGCTCTCCCCGGTGGGCGCGCCCTACGACACCCTCCAGGAGGTCATCGGCATCCGGCCCTCTCCCTGCTCCCTGGCGGAGTACGGGGTATCCTATCGGCAGGCGGACCTGCTGCCGGACGGCAGCTTTGACTATGAAGCGATCCGGGCCGCCATCACCCCCAAAACCAAGCTCATCACCATCCAGCGATCCAAGGGCTACGCCACCCGGCCTTCGTTCTCCGTGGCCCAGATCGGGGAGCTGATCGCCTTCTGCAAGGGCATCAAGCCCGACGTGCTGGTGATGGTGGACAACTGCTACGGCGAGTTCGTGGAGGCCATCGAGCCCTCCCAGGTGGGCGCGGACATGTGCGTGGGCAGCCTCATCAAGAACCCCGGCGGCGGGCTGGCTCCCATCGGCGGCTACATCGTGGGCACCAAGGCCTGCGTGGAACGCTGCGCCTACCGTCTCTCCGCCCCCGGCCTGGGCCAGGAGGTTGGGGCGAACTTAGGTATCCTGCCCAGTTTCTACCAGGGCCTCTTCCTGGCCCCCACGGTGGTGGCCGGAGCCGAAAAGGGCGCCATCTTTGCCGCCGCCCTCTATGAGCGCCTGGGCTTCCGGGTGATTCCCGGCAGCGCAGAGGAACGGCACGACATCATTCAGGCGGTAGAGCTGGGCTCCGAGGCGGCCATGCGGGCCTTCTGCAAGGGCATCCAGGCCGCCGCTCCCGTGGACTCCTATGTGGAGCCCATCCCCTGGGCCATGCCGGGCTACGACAGCCAGGTCATCATGGCTGCCGGCGCCTTTGTCCAGGGCTCCTCCATCGAGCTCTCTGCCGACGGCCCCATCCGTCCCCCCTACGCCGTCTACTTTCAGGGCGGCCTCACCTGGTATCACGCCAAGCTGGGCATCCTGCGGTCCTTGCAGGAGATGGTAAACGCCGGCCTGGCTGCCCTGTGAGCAGGCTTGTAGGGGCGGCCACTGGCCGCCCGCCCGAGGCAGAGGCGGGCAAACTGCAAACTGCAAAATGCAAAATGCAAAATGAGGGCGGTACCGTTCCGGCTTCGGCCCGCGAGGCCCTATCGCGCTTGAGCGCGGCGGGTTACGCGGCGTTCCTGGTGGGCGGCTGCGTCCGGGACAGTCTCCTGGGCAGGACGCCCGGGGACTGGGATATCACCACCGCCGCCCTGCCGGAGCAGGTAGAGGCGGTCTTTGCCGGGGAACGGATCATAGAAACCGGCCTCAAGCACGGCACCGTCACCGTCCTGCTGGAGGGCCTGCCCCTGGAGATCACCACCTTCCGCACCGAGACCGGCTATTCCGACCACCGCCACCCCGACGCCGTGGCCTTCACCCCCTCTCTCACCGAGGATCTGGCCCGGCGGGATTTTACCGTCAACGCCATGGCCTGCAGTCTTGCCGGCGAGATCATCGACCCCTTCGGCGGTCAGGCGGATCTGGGCAAGCGGATCATCCGCTGCGTGGGAGACCCGTACAAGCGCTTTGAAGAAGACGCGTTGCGGATTCTCCGGGCCCTGCGCTTTGCGGCCCAACTGGATTTTGAGATTGCCCCAGCCACTGCCGCCGCCGCGCATGCCCTGCGGGGCAGCCTGGAGCTGGTGAGCCTGGAGCGGATCGCGGTGGAGCTGACCAAGCTGATCTGCGGCCCTGCCGCCCGCCGGATCATCACGGAATATTGGGAGATTCTGGCGGTTCCCCTGCCGGAGCTGGCCCCGATGGCCGGTCTGGATCAGCGAAACAAATACCACTGCTTCGACGTGCTGGGACACAGCGCCGCCGCGGTGGAGGCGACGCCCCCGGAGCCCATTCTCCGCTGGGCCGCCCTGCTGCACGACGTGGGCAAGCCCGCCTGCTTTACGGTGGATGAGGAGGGCCGGGGCCACTTCTACGGCCACGCCAAGCGCAGCGGCCCCATGGCCCGGGAGATTTTGACCCGCCTGCGCTTCGACCACGACACGGTCAACCGCGTATCGACTCTGGTGGAGCTGCACGATTACCCCATTGATCCGCCCGTAGAGGCCGGCGTCCCCGACAGCCTGGACAAATCCCAAACAGACGGGCTCGTGGCGTCGAGGATGCCGTCCCCTACAAGCGCTGCGTCGTCAGCCGAGGAGCGGGCGATCCGCAAGCTCATCGGCAAACTGGGCGTGGAAGATTTCTTCCGGCTGCTGGATTTGAAACGGGCGGATTCCCTGGCCCACCATCCGGATTATTGGGGCCGGGTCAAGGCCTGCGACCGGCTGGAGGTCCTGGCCCGGGAGATTCTGGCCCAGCCTCCTTGCTTCAGAGTAACGGACCTGCAAATCGACGGAAACGACCTGATTGCCCTGGGGTATCCCGTCGGCCCTGAGATCGGGCGGACCCTCAACGCCCTGCTGGAGGCGGTTCTTTCCGGGGAACTGCCCAACGAGCGGGAGGCGCTGCTGACAAAATGCAAGAGACGATAAGCCCTGGGGCGCCGTCGTCTCTTGCATCTGTCATTTTCTTCGTTATGGAAACTACTGTACAAGCGGGAATTGGTTACAATCTGAAATCCACCTGCCTGTGGAAAACCAACAAATTTTTTTCAAAATCCGGCTTAATTCGACAGATTTTTTGGTGGAAAAACCCATCCGACGGTGGATAAGCCGGTGGAAAATGTGGACAACCGGCCTGCCGCAAGATAAGGACAATCTGTTATTTTGGGTGATTATGTCTACCAAAAATCTATCCCTTGTGGTCCGGGGGAAAGAATGTCGAACTGTAACTTCTCCGTAAAAATGCCGAAGGCGGGAAATTTTTGCCAATTCAATTTGTGCGTTTGCTCTGGAAATTTCAGAAAGTGTCTGTTATAATAAAGCCCCTTGAATAAAATGATACTCCCTGAGAGGTTCCGATATGCTCGAATTGCTTGCACCCGCCGGCTCCATGGACGCTCTTCGCGCGGCCGTCCAGAGCGGCGCCAATGCCGTCTATCTGGGCTCCGGCCCCTTCAACGCCCGACAGAACGCCAAGAACTTTTCCTTGGATGAGCTGCCGGACGCCGTGCGTTATTGCCATGTTCGGGGCGTTCAGGTCCATCTGACCCTGAACACCCTTGTCACCGACAGGGAGCTGGAGCAGGCTGCCCAAACCATCACCGCCGCCGTCCGCGCCGGTGTGGACGCCTTTATCGTCCAGGATCTGGGCCTGGTCTCCCTCCTGCGTCAGATGGCTCCCGAGGTTCCCATTCACGCCTCCACCCAAATGTCGGTTCACTCCCTGGACGGGGTCCTGCGGGCCGCGGCCATGGGCATGAGCCGGGTGGTTCTGGCCCGGGAGCTGAGCCGGGAGGACATCGCCTTCATCTGCCGCAACAGCCCCATTGAAATCGAAGTGTTTGTCCATGGGGCCCTTTGCATGTGCTATTCCGGCCAATGCTATTTCTCTGCCGTGGTGGGTACCCGCTCCGGCAACCGGGGCCAGTGCGCCCAGCCCTGCCGCCTGCCCTACGGTTATGGCCGCTATGAAGACAAATACCCCCTGAGCCTGAAGGACAACTGCCTGCTTCCTCGGGTGAAAGAGCTGGCGGGGCTTGGAGTGGCCTCGGTGAAGATCGAGGGCCGGATGAAGCGGCCGGAATACGTGGCCGTGGCGACCCGGCTCTACCGGGCGGCCATCGACGGCCGGACCGTCTCTGCCGAGGATATGCGGGATCTGCGGGACGTCTTCTCCCGCCAGGGCTTCACCCAGGATTATTACCTGGGCGGCACCGGCCCGGATATGTTCGGCATCCGCCAGAAAGAGCGGGAAAACCGGGAGCTGATGCAGAAGATTCGCCTCGGCTACGAAAACGCTGAGGCCGCCCTGGTCCCCGTCCGGTTTTACGCGGTGGTCAACGCCCGGCAGAACGCCATGCTGGCCGTGGAGGACGATCTGGGCAACCTCTGCAAAACCGAGGGCCCCGTCCCCCAGGCCGCTCTTTCCCGGCCCCTGACCCAGGAGGCCCTGGCGGACAGGCTGGCCAAGACCGGCGGCACCCCCTATCACTGCATCGAGACCAAAAGCGTGGTGGAGCCGGGGCTGACGCTCTCCGCCGCCGCCATCAACGCCATGCGCCGGGAGGTTCTGACCCACCTGACCGCCCTTCGGGGCCGCAGGCCGGAGCGGGAGCTGAACTCCTTCTCCCCGGCGAAGATTTATCCCGGTCCCGCCCGGCCGCCCCGGTGGACGGTGGGGATTCTGGGGCAGGAACAGCTCACCCCAAAGCTGCTGGCTCTGAAGCCTGCCCGTCTCTACGTGCCCCTGTCCATGTTCAAGGAGGACACCGGCTGGATCTCCCGCATTCCGCCCCAGACGGAGCTGGCCGCGGTCCTGCCCCGGGTCATCCGGGACGGGGAGACCGAGACGGTTTTGGAGGCCCTGGACCGGGCCCGGGCCCTGGGCGTCCGTCTGGCCCTCTGCGGCAATCTGGGCCATATCTCCCTGGCCAGATCCCGGGGCTTTGCGGTTTGCGGCGACTTCGGCCTGAACCTGTTCAACTCCCGTGCCATGAACGTGGCCCGTGGCCTGGGCCTGGAGAGCGCCACGGTGAGCTTTGAGCTGACCCTGCCCCGGATCCGGGATCTGTCCAAGCCCCTGCCCACGGAGTTGCTGGCCTACGGCCGCCTGCCCCTGATGCTCACGGAAAACTGTCTGATTAAGAACCGGACGGGACGCTGCGCCTGTCAGAACGGGCCCATGAAGCTGGTGGACCGGAAGGGCGAGGAATTCCGGGTGGTGCCGGATCAGGACAGCTGCCGCAGCGTCATCTACAACGGCAAAAAGCTGTACCTGCTGGACCGGCTTCCGGAGCTGCGGAACCTGGGCCTCTGGGCCCTGCGGGTCCAGTTTACCACCGAGCCCCCCACAGAGGTGGACGCCGTGGCCTCCGCCCTCCGGGCCGGCGCGGCCTTCGACCCGGGCACCTGTACCAGAGGACTGTATTACAGGGGCGTGGAGTAAGTGAAGCGTGCATCATGAAGGGTGGAAAGTTTCATTTTTACGATTCGCTATTTTTGAAAGAAAAGAGACGTACTATGGAATTGATTTTAGGCTCCCAGTCCCCCCGGCGGCGGGAGCTGCTGGGGCAGATGGGACTGAAGTTTCAGGTTCTGACTGCCGAAATCGACGAGACGGAATTTGAGACCGCCGACCCGGAGAGCTCCGTCCGGCGTATCTGCGCGGCAAAGGCCCAGGCGGTGGCCCGGAAGATATCAGAGAATCCCTGTCACCTGTCAGCAGCCGCTTGCGGCCTGATCCTGACCGCCGATACCATTGTGGTGCTGGACGGGAAGATCATGGGCAAACCCCACGACGAGGCGGAGGCCCGGGCCATGCTGACGGCCCTCTCCGGCCGGGAGCATCAGGTGTACACAGCCTTTACAATCCTTCCTTATAAAGCCCTCCCCCAAGGGGAAAGGCGCCCCGGTGCGCGAAGCGAAGCGAGTCCTTTCGGGTACACCGGGGCGGATGAGGGGTCTGCCCCGCAAGAAGTCGGCTCTGAGGACAAGGGCCCCTTCACCCACTGTGAAATGACCTGGGTGAAGTTCCGGGACCTGAGCCCGGCGGAGATTGGGGCCTACGTGGCCACGGGGGAGCCCATGGACAAGGCGGGGGCCTACGGGATCCAGGGCCGCGGCGCCATGCTGGTGGAAGCCATCCGCGGCGACTATTTTACCGTTATGGGTCTGCCCGTATGTCAACTGGCCCAGGCGCTGAAGCGCTTCGGCATCGACCCGCTTGCGCCGTAGTGCGGCGCGAAACGAAAAAGGAAAAATGTAAAACCAAAAAACTGCGGTTTTGCAAATCTCCGATTTGTAAAGTGAAAATCAAATCGTCGGGGAGCGACGCCGGAGTTTTTTGTTTTTCGTTCTGTGTTTTTCGGTACGAACAGGAGAACGAACCATGAAAAAGCATTTATCTGCCAAGACCAAATGGCTCATCGTCATTGCGGTCCTGCTGGCCGGACTTGTGACCGTTACGGCGGCCATGAAGACCGGCGGCTGGGGCGAGCAGGCGGTCCAGTCGGTCTTGACGCCTTTCCGCTCCGCTGCCAGCGCCCTGGTGCGCCAGGTGGAGCGATATTATGATTATATCTTCAAATATGAGTCCCTCCAGGCGGAAAACGAGGCGCTGAAGGCCCAGATCGTCGCCATGGAAAAGGACGTCCGCAGCGCCGACTCCCTCCAGCGGGAAAACGAGCGGCTGCATCAGCTGCTGGGTCTCTCGGCGGACCATGAGGACTATCAGTTTGCCTCGGCCTATATCATTTCCTGGGTGGACAGCAACTGGAAATCCGCCTTTACCATCGGCAAGGGCACCAGCTCCGGCATCCACGAGGGCCTGGTGGCCGTCACGGAATACGGGCAGGTGGTGGGGCTGGTCACAGAGGCAGGAACCAATTGGGCCACAATTACCACCGTTCTGGACTCCGCCCTGGGCATTTCCGCCACGGTGGCCTCCACCGGCTACAACGGCGTGGTGGAGGGCGCTCTGGCCACCGGCTCCGAGGGCCTGCTTCGGATGAACTATCTGCCCACGGACTCTGTCCTGCGGAACAACGACCAGGTTCTGACCACCGGTTCCACGGTTTATCCCCGGGGCCTGATTATCGGCTATATCACCGACGCCAATTTCGACCAGACCGGCGTGGCAAAGTACGCCCTGCTGCGGCCTGCCGCCGACCTGGACGATCTGGAACAGGTTTTTATCATTACGGAATTCAACCACTCATAACGCGGCTTCGCGTTATGAGTTTACAGCGTTTTGCGCCGGGAAGGAGGGACTGCGATGCTGAAATACATTCATTTGACCAAGCTGCAATGGCTGGGCATCTTAAAGTGGTCCCTCTACGGGCTTTTGACCCTGGCGGTGCTGCTTTTGCAGACGGTGCTGCTCTCTCAGCTGCCGGTCTTGGGGGCCAAACTGGCCCCGCTGCCCGCGCTGATTGTCTGCGTCTGCGTCCGGGAGGGCCCGGAGAAGGGCGGCGTTTACGCCATTGCGGCCGCCCTGTTTTGGTGTCTTTCCGGGGCGGACTTTGGCAATCTGTCCGTGGCGGTGATTCCCATCGGGGCCATGCTTTCGGCGGTGCTGTGCCGGGCTGTGCTGACCCTGCGCTTTCTGCCCACGGCCCTGTGCTGCCTGGCGGTGTGCCTGGTGAACGATTCGGCCATCTTTGTCTTTAAGCTGATCCTGCCGCCCACCGTGGCGCTGGACAATTACTGGCGGGTGCTGCTGCCCGGTGTGGCCCTGTCTATGGCCTTTGTGCCCGTTCATTACGCGCTGGTGAAGCTCATCAGCAGAATCGGGGTGCGAGATGCGTTATAATTTCAAGCTCCGGCTGGGACTGTTCCTGACGGTGTTCGGCATTCTGATGGGGGCCTACGCCTACCGGCTGATCCAGCTGCAGGTGGTGAATCCCCGAACCAACTCCGGCTCCACCGGCACCTATACCTATGACACCAGAGTCACCGCTGCCCGGGGTGAGATTCTGGACCGGAACGGCAACGTCCTGGTGACCAACCGGGCCAGCTACAACCTGATCATCACGGGCTATGCCCTGTTCAACTCCGAGGATCCCAACGAGAGTCTGCGCCAACTGGCCAGCCTCTGCCGGGAGCTGGAGATTTCATATTCCGATCATCTGCCCGTTACCCGGGTCAAACCCTACGAGTACGAGACTTCAAATTACTCGGATACCTGGAACAACTACTTCCGCAGCTTCCTGCGGCAAAACGACTGGGACGCGGACGTGTCCGCAGCCCAGCTCATCAAGCTTATGCGCTCCCGTTTCCATATTCCAAACGACTGGTCCGACGAGGATGTGCGGGATGTGCTGGGCCTGCGGTATGAGCTGGATCTGCGGAACTACTCTTCTCTGCCCACCTATACCCTTCTCTCCGACGTGGACGCCACCCAGCTGGCGGAGCTGATGGAGCTCAATACCCCCGGCATGCAGGTGCTGGCCAGCACCGTCCGGGAGTACAATACCACCTGCGCCGCCCACATTTTGGGCCGGACCGCGGCCATGAGTCCCGAGGAATGGGAGGTATACAAGGAGAAGGGCTACGCCATGGACGCCTTCGTGGGCAAGGACGGCCTGGAAAAGGCCTTTGAAGACCAGCTCCACGGCACCGACGGCGTCCTTCGCACCACCGTGGATCGGGAGGGCAACATCATTGCCCAGTATTATGCAGTGGAGCCCAAGGCGGGAGCCAACGTGGAGACCACCATCGACGTCAACTTCCAGCGGGTGGCCGAGGAGGCTCTGGGAAACTACATCCTGGACCTGCGGGAAAACGGTGTGGGCTCCAAGCAAGAGGGAAAAGACGCGGAGGGCGGCGCGGTGGTGGTGGTGGACGTGAAGACCGGCGCCGTTCTGGCCTCTGCCTCTTACCCCACCTTCAATATCGCCACCTTCTCCCAGGACTACAACGAGCTGATCCAGGATAAGTATTCGCCCATTTTCAACCGGGCTCTGATGCAGGCCTATCCGCCCGGCTCTATCTACAAAATGTGTACCTCCATCGCAGCCCTGAACGACGGCATTATTTCCCGAAATTTCACAGTGGAGGACAAGGGCATCTACGAATATTACAAGGACTATCAGCCTGCCTGCTATCTCTGGACCTCCAGCAAGCAAACCCACGGCATCATCAACTGTGCTCAGGCACTGGCTGTGTCCTGCAACTACTTTTTTTACGAGGTGGGCCGTCTTACGGGCATGGAGCGGATGGACAAGACAGCCAAGGCCCTGGGTCTGGGGGAACCCACCGGGGTAGAGTTGCCGGAAACCACGGGCTGGCGGGCCAATGAGGAGAGCAAAAAGGCGCTGTACTCCGACCCCAAAATGCAGGTCTTCACCGACGGCGACATCATCGCCATGGCTATCGGACAGTCGGAAAACCGTTTCTCCCCCCTGCAGATGGCAGTCTATACCGCCGCCGTTGCCAACCGGGGCGTCCGCTACAAGGCCACCTTCCTCAACCGGATTATCTCCGCGGACTATCAGGAGCTGATTTATGAGATGAAGCCCGAGGTGGCCTCTGTTCTGACGGTTACCGAGGAGTCCTGGAATGTCTGCGAGAGGGGCATGCGCATGGCGGTGGCCGATCCCAGCGGCACGGCGAACAAGGTCTTCGGGGAATACCCCGTGGCCGTCTGCGCCAAGACCGGAACCGCCCAGCACGGCCCCGGAGGTTCCGACCACGCCTCCTTTGTCTGCTATGCCCCGGCGGACGATCCTCAGATCGCCATCGCCGTCTACGTGGAAAAGGGCGCCCAGGGCGGCAGCCTGGGCAACATCGCCAAGGCCATCTTCGACGCCTACTTCGTCAACGCCGGCGGCAACGACACCGTCAGCCCGGAGAACGCCATGAGCTGACCGCGCTCCCCGCTGGAACGGCGCGCTGCTGTCCGCCTTGTGAAAATCAAAAGGACGCTCCCGGAATCGGGAGCGTCCTTTTCACGAAGAAATTATTGGGCCTTCTTGGCGTTGTCGGCGGCCTTCTTAGCGGTCTCCACCAGGGCCTCGAAAGCCTTGGGGTCGGCGATGGCCAGCTCGGACAGGGCCTTACGGTTCATCTCGATGCCGGCCTGCTTCAGACCGTACATGAACCAGCTGTAGTTCATGCCGTAGGGCTTGACAGCCGCGGAGATACGGGTGATCCACAGACGGCGGAAGTCGCGCTTCTTCAGCTTGCGGCCAACGTATGCATAGGTGCCGGACTTCTTGACAGCCTGCTTGGCCATCTTGAAGTGGGTGGACTTGCTGCCCCAGTAGGACTTGGCAAGCCGCAGGACCTTATTTCTTCTCTTGCGCGTCATCATTGCGCCTTTAACACGTGCCATTTGTATATCCTCCTATCTCTTACTTGTAAGGAATCATCTTTTTGATGGCTTCCTGGTTGGTGACATCGGCGTAGGTGGTCGTGCGCAGACGACGGGTACGCTTGGTGTCCTTCTTGGTGAGGATATGGCTCTTGAAGGCGTGTGCCCGCTTGACCTTACCGGTCTTGGTGAGGTTGAATCTCTTCTTGGCACCGCTGTGGGTCTTCAGTTTCGGCATAGTTGATTCTCCTTTACGTATTGTTGATGCGCTTACTTTTTGTTCTCAACCTTGGGGGAAAGGAACATGAACATGAACCGCCCCTCCAGCTTGGGGTTCTTTTCCACGTTAGCGACTTCCGCACAGCCCTCCGCGAATTGGACGAGCAGCTGTTCACCGATGTTGGTGTGGGCCATCTCACGGCCGCGGAAGCGGACGGAGACCTTTACCCGGTTGCCCTCCTTCAGGAACTTGCAGGCGCTCTTCATTTTGGTGTTGAGGTCGTTGGTGTCGATGCCGGGAGACATGCGAATCTCTTTGATCTCTACGACCCGCTGGTTCTTACGGTTCTCCTTGTCCTTCTTCATCTGGTCGAAGCGGAATTTGCCGTAGTCCATGATCTTGCAGACGGGGGGATTCGCGGTGGGAGAAATCTTCACCAGATCCAGATCCTGCTCCGCGGCCAGATCCAGGGCCGCTTCGCTGGACATGATCCCAAGCTGCGCCCCGTCGGGCCCGATCACTCGGAGTTCCTTGTCCTGAATTTCTTCGTTGAGTTGATGCGTCACTTTAGCGATGGAAAACACCTCCATAAAATACAACAAAAAGCGGATGCCGACTGCACCCGCACAAACACCCGGAGAGCCCCCGGGAAGAACTGTGTGAACCTCTTAGCCTTAGGCGGGAGGTGAGGCGGCGCAACCGACCTTCTTTGTTTTCGCTCCGCTATTATAGCGGGTGTCAAGGGATTTGTCAAGGGGGAAAAGCAAAAAAATTGAGAGTTGAGAAGGGAGAATTGAGAATTGAACCCCCGAGCGCCGCAAACAACCCGCTCAAAGGGCTGCTGCATTCGGCGGTTTCCTGTGCTATAATGATGCCATCTGTTTCAGAGAGGAGAAACGACAGATGAGAAAGCAATGCCTTTCCCTGCTGCTGGCTGCGGCGTTGACCGTCTGCTGTGCGCTTGGCCTTTCAGCTTGTGAAGACGCCAAGGCTTCCGGACCGTCCCAACGCAGTGAGGCGGAACAAAGCACCAAACCCTCCGGCTTTGCTGACGGGAACGTCCAGCGGGAGTACGTTTTCGTAAACAATCAATTGTTTGTTTATGACGACGATTACCAGGAAACGCTGCCGTCGGATCTGGAGCTGCTTGGCACCGTGCGGCAGTCGGACGGAGCGAAGCTGCCGGACAGCGAGCTGGCCGCGGCCAACGTTTCGGTCGGCGCAAGCGTCTACGGGCCGAAGGATACGTCCGGCGATTACCTCTACGTTCAGATTTCCGATACACGCTACGAGCGCTTCGTTTTGAGCAACTAAACACACGCAAAAACGCTGCCCCGGCGTGGGACAGCGTTTTTTCATCGTTCAAATCGCAATTTGAACGATACCATAATTCTCAATTCTCAACTCTCAATTCTCAATTTTCTGCGGCTCTGCCGCAAACCGCCGTCAGCCCAGATAGCGGGCGCGTTCGCCGCCGATGAATTTCATTCGGGTCCGGGCACAGACCAGCGAGGCTTCCCCGATGCGCTTGACCGAGATCCGCACCGGCACCGCTACGTCCCGCAGGTGCATGCCGATCAGGGTGTCGCCGATGTCCATGCCGGCGTGGGCGCGGATGTGCTCCACCGCCACGGGATCAGTCAGGCGCTGGAAGGTGACGGTGGCGAAGGAACCGCCGCCGTGGGCCCAGGGGCAGACGTTGACCGGGTCATAGCCGTATTTCTCTGCCGCTGCCCGTTCCAGAATCAGCGCCCGGTTCAGGTGCTCGCAGCACTGGGCCGCCAGAAAAATCCCGTTTTCCTGCAGCGCCGGATAAATCCCTTCAAAAACTGCCTGAGCGGCCTCGGGGCTGGAGCCCTTGCCGATCTGACTGCCCAGAATCTCGCTGGAGGAACAGCCCACCACGAACAGCTCTCCCGGCTTCATGTTTGCTGCCGCCAGCAGCTCCCGCACGGCGGACTCTGCCGCCCGGCGAATTTCATCCAATGGCATAGAACGAACCTTCTTTCAGCCTGCGCTGCGGCTTATTCCGCGAAGATCTTCTTCAGGTGTACGAAAGCGGGCAGGCCGTTTTCCTTGCCCTGCTTGGTCTCGCCCTGAATCAGGGGCAGGCAGTAGTCGATGAAGTCCTGGGTGACGCCGTTGTGCTCGGGGGTAATCCATTCCAGGGGCACCTTCTGCTCCGCGTTGGCCACGTCCGCCAGGTCGAAGAGGACGTATTCGCACTTGTAGCCGTTCTTGCGGTCGCAGCGGAAGCCCACCATCTTGCCGGTGATGCCGGCCAGGGCGGACTCCACGGCGATCTTGCCGGAGTGGAAGCTCTCCTCAATGTCGGTGCCGGAGGCGCAGTGGGAGGCGCAGCGCTGGAGCAGGCTCAACTCGATGCCCCGGACCTTGGCGCCGGTGGCAGCCTTGACCACGGCGGCCAGACGGGCGGCCAGACCGCCCAACTGGGCGTGGCCGAAGCCGTCGGTGCCGGAGGTCTTGGCCTCGGAGACGAAGGAGCCGTCGGCGTAGTGGACGCCCTCGGAGACGGCCACCAGGCAGTTCTTCTTCTCGGCGTAGACCCGCTTCACGTCGGCGATGAACTGGTCCATGTCGAAGTCCACCTCGGGCAGATAGATCAGGTCGGGACCGTCGCCGGAGAGGCCGGCCAGAGCGGCAGCGCCGGTGAGCCAGCCCGCGTGGCGGCCCATGCACTCGATGATGGTGATCATGCCCACGTCGTAGACGTGGCAGTCCCGGCTGACCTCCATGAAGGAGGTGGCGATATACTTGGCGGCGGAGGCGAAGCCGGGGCAGTGGTCGGTGCCGAAGAGGTCGTTGTCGATGGTCTTGGGCACGCCGAAGACCCGGCACTCATAGCCCACCTTGGCGCAGTAGCGGCTGATCTTGTTGCAGGTGTCCATGGAGTCGTTGCCGCCGTTGTAGAAGAAGTAGCGGACGTTGTACTTCTTAAAGATTTCCAGAATCCGCTTGTAGTCGGTGTCGTCCACGTCGGGATCGGCGATCTTGTAGCGGCAGGAGCCCAGGGCGGAGGAGGGGGTGTAGAGCATCTTTTCCAGCTCCTTGGGGTCCTCCTTGTCCATAATCATCAGACGGTCGTTGAGCACGCCCTTGATGCCGTGGTTGGCGCCGTAGACGGTGGTGATGTACTCGCTTTCCAGGGCGGTCTTGATGACGCCGTAGGCGGAAGCGTTGATGACGGCGGAGGGGCCGCCGGACTGGCCGATGACGGCGGAGCCGATCAGGGGTTTGTTAGTCATAGGTATTACCTCCAAATCAGATTCATTTGCTTGAATTTCCGGATGCCACCAATTTACCATCATTTCCCCGGGATGTCAATCTGAAAACAGAAATTTTACAATCAAAAAGCCCAATAATCCCTTTACAGACGGCGTATTTTGCGATAAAATATAGGGCGGCCCCCTTGATCGGCGGGCCCCCTTTTGGGATTGGACAGAAAGATCGGAGGAAGCTCCATGGATTATAATTCTTACAAGGAACAAAAGACCCGCAGCAAGCGCCGGTGGAATTTTATCGGCATCGGCTTGCTGATCATGGGCATCAGCGCCCCCATCGGCATTGGTATCCTGATCGCCAACGGCATGGATATTCTGCCCAACATCGGCGGCGACAACGTGAAAAAATCCATCGACGACCTCGCCTCCGACGTTCGCAGATCGGTGAACCAGCCCGTGAACCGTCCCATGGCCGAGGTGCCGGAGCAGCAGAAGCGGGTTAACGGGATGCCCAAGCACGGAGGGCTCATTACCGCCTTCGGCGCGATTCTTGCCGCCATGGGCGCGCTGTTTGCCATTGGCGGCGGCGCGGCGCTGGCGGAAGAGGGCTTTTCCCTTGGGGTCCTTTTCGCCACCGGCTTCAGCCTTTGCCTGGCGGCGGCGGGCCTGACCATGGGGATTTATGGCCACATTCGCAAGAAAAAGAAGGAGCGCTTTGAGGCATATCTCAAGCTGATCGGCGACAAGCAGGCGGTCCCCATTCACTACCTGGCGGACGTGATGGGCATCGACTACCACAAGGTCATCAAGGACCTGCGGGAGATGATTACCCGGGGCATCCTCCAGCCCGCCTGGCTGGATCTGAAGACCTACCGGCTGATGATGACGGAGTACACCGAGACCCAGGCCGCCCAGCCTGAGGAAAAGACGGAGGAGGCCATCTCCCGGAACGACCGCATTCTGCGGCAGATTCGGGCCGACAACGATCTGATCGCCGACCCGGAGGTCTCCGCCAAGATCGACCGGATTGAGGATCTGACCCGGAAGATTTTCGCCATTTTGGAGCAGCGGCCTGAGAAGGAGGCCCAGCTCCACAATTTCATGAACTATTACCTGCCCACCACACTGAAGGCCTTGGAGAGCTACGCCCGTCTGGAGGCCCAGGGCATCGAGACCGCCGCCATCAAGGAGGCCAAGCAGAAGATCAACGACGCCCTGGACGAGCTGGCCGACGGCTACGAAAAGCAGCTGGACAAGCTCTTTGCCGACGACGTGGTGGACATCACCGCGGACATCGACGTCATGCGCAAGATGCTCCACAAGGACGGCCTGAAGGAAGACGAGATCGTGGCCGCCACCCTGCGGGGGTATGATCAATGAGCCCGAGCAGGAATCAGGGATCAGGGAACGCAATCAAAGCCTTCCCCTTGAGGGGAAGGTACCCCAGTGCACACACTGGGGCGGATGAGGTGGTGTCCCGACAAGCGATTGACACTGACGGATTGACAGCGGCAAGCAACCCCACCTCATCCGTCACGGCTTCGCCGCGCCACCTTCCCCTCAAGGGGAAGGCAGAGGACGGGGGACGGGAGACGCGGATTCTTCGCTCCGCTCAGAATGACGGTGTGGGGGAGGCTGTCTGCAACGACCCAAAATTCTCAATTCTCAATTCTCAATCCTCAATTTCCCTCCCGTCTGCCTGGGACGAACTGCTAGGGCATCCCTTTGAACGGGAGCCTTACCGGCGGACTCTGGCCGCCGCAGAGGAGGCGTCGGCTTTGGAGGCCGTCTATCCCCCCCGGGCCGACTGGTTCGCCGCCTTTCGGCTGACGCCCCCGGAGCGGGTGCGGGTGGTGATCCTGGGCCAGGACCCCTACCATGAGCCGGACCAGGCCATGGGCCTGGCCTTTTCTGTGCGGGCGGGGGTGAAGCTGCCCCCTTCCCTGCGGAACATCTACAAGGAGCTGGAATCCGACCTGGGTGTTCCCGCCCCCGTCTCCGGGGATTTAAGCGCCTGGGCGGAGCAGGGCGTCCTGCTGCTGAACACGGTGCTGACCGTGGCCGCCGGACGGGCCAACAGCCACAAAAATTTGGGCTGGCAGCGCTTTACCGACGCTGTCATCACCGCCCTGTCCCGTCTGCCCCAGCCGCTTGCCTTCGTTCTGTGGGGGGCACCCGCCAGGCAGGCGTACGATGCGGCCGTAGGGGCGGCCATTGGCCGCCGGCCCGAGCCCGAGGCTGACGGAATGCATAATGCAAAATGCATAATGCAAAATGAGGGAACGAAACGCAGCGTAGGGACAAGCATTGCTTGTCCGCAAGGCCTGACGGATCGACGTGGATCGGCGGACGAGCAATGCTCGCCCCTACAGGCAGGCCCGCGGCTGATTCTGACCGCGCCCCACCCCAGTCCCCTGTCGGCCTACCGGGGCTTCTTCGGCAGCAGACCCTTTTCCCGGATCAACGCCTTCCTGGCGGCCAACGGGGAAAAACCGATTGATTGGAGTATAAAATGAAACGTCTTCTTGTCTGCCTCCTGCTCTGCCTCCTTCTGGCGGCCTGCGGGGAGACGGAAATTTCAACAACGGCTGCGTCGAAGGCCCCCGCCCCAGGGCTGACCGGCGTTTGGGTCAACGCGGGGCAATATTCCGAGGGCCGGGACTTCGTGGAGACCCTGACCCTCTCCGAGGACGGCGCAGTTACCGTCCATCTGGAATACCAGGGCAGCGACTACGCCACCCTGACGGGAAGCTGGACCGTATCGGACGGGATTTTGAACGTGGATTTCACCGATCCCAACACCAGGGACCGGGTTTATACCTACGCCCTCACGGATACTACCCTCACCCTCACCGGCGACGGGAAGGACGTGGAGTACGTCCGGGAGTGAACACAAGACGCATAATATATCAGCGACAGAGAGAAAAAGGAGAAAACACACATGAAGCAAACCGTACTGCGCAGCTATGCCCGGCTGATTGCCCGGGTGGGCGTCAACATCCAGAAGGGCCAGGACGTCATCATCAATTGCGACCTGGACCAGCCGAAGTTCGTAGAGCTTCTGGTGGACGAGTGCTACAAAGCCGGCGCCCGGAAGGTTCGGGTGGAGTTCAGCTATCCGCCTCTGGCGAAGCTCCACTACCGGCACTGCAGCGTCACCACCCTTTCCAAAATTGAGGATTGGGAGCTGGCCCGGTTCCAGCACTACGTGGACACCGAGCCCTGCCGGATCCACCTGGTCAGCCGCGACCCCGACGGCATGAAGGGCATCAACCAGGAGAAGATGTCCAAGGCCGCCAAGAATCGCCATCCCATCCTCAAGCCCTACCTGGACCAGATGGCGAACCGGTATCAGTGGTGCATCGCCGCTGTCCCCGGCGCGGCCTGGGCCAAGAAGCTCTTCCCGGAGCTGCCCAAGGGCAGAGCAATGGAGAAGATGTGGGAGGCCATTCTCTCCGCCGCCCGGGTCACCGAGGATCCCATGGCCGCCTGGGCAGCCCACGACGAGGACCTCCATGCCCGCTGCGCCTACCTGAACAGCCTTGGCATTGCCGAGCTGCGCTACAAGGGCGAGAACGGCACCGACTTCACCGTGGGCATGATTCCCGAGGCCGAATTTAAGGGCGGCGGCGACACCAGCCGTCAGGGTATTTTCTTCAACCCCAACCTGCCCACGGAGGAGTGCTTCATCTCTCCCATGAAGGGCAAGGCCGAAGGCATCGTCTACGCCACCAAGCCCCTGTCCTACCAGGGTCAGCTCATTGAGAATTTCTCCATGCGCTTTGAAAACGGCAAGGTGGTGGAGGTCCACGCCGAGAAGAACGAGGAGCTGCTGAAGAAGATGGTCACCATGGACGAGGGCGCCGCCTATCTGGGCGAGTGCGCCTTGGTGCCGGTGAACTCCCCCATCTCCGAGTCCGGCCTGCTGTTCTACAACACCCTCTTTGATGAAAATGCCGCCTGCCACCTGGCTGTGGGCCGGGGCTTTGCGGACACCATCCGGGACTACGAGCACAAGACCCTGGCGGAGTGCCGGGCCCTGGGCATCAACGAGTCCATGATCCACGTGGACTTCATGATCGGCTACGAGGGCCTGGACATCGACGCCCTCACCCGGGACGGCAAGACCGTGCCCATCTTCCGCAAGGGCCGCTGGGCCTTCTGACCGCGCTGCAGGGACTGTGCCCTGCCATCCGCACCGTGCAAAAGAGAAAAACCGTAAAGGAGATCAACCATGAAACAAACCGTACTTCGCAGCTATGCCCGCCTGATTGCCCGGAAGGGCGTCAACATTCAGAAGGGCCAGGACGTGCTTATTTTCTGCGACCTGGATCAGCCCAAGTTCGTCGCCCTGCTGGTGGACGAATGCTACAAGGCCGGCGCCCGGAAGGTCAAGGTGGAGTTCAGCTATCAGCCCCTGGAGAAGCTCCACGTCCGGCACCAGACCGTCACCGCCATGGCCAAGGTGGAGGAGTGGGAAAAGGCCCGGCTCCAGCACTACGTGGACACCCTGCCCTGCCGGATTTATCTGGACTCCGAGGACCCCGACGGTCTGAAGGGCATCAACCAAAAGAAGATGGCCAAGGCCGACCAGAAGCGCTATCCCATCATCAAGCCCTATTTTGACCAGATGGAAAACAAGCATCCCTGGTGCATCGCCGCCGTGCCCGGCGCCGCCTGGGCCAAGAAGCTCTTCCCGGAGCTGCCCAAGGGCAGAGCCATTGAAAAGCTCTGGGAGGCGATTCTCTTCACCTCCCGGGTCACTGACGATCCCATTGCCGCCTGGGACGCCCACAACAAGGATCTGCACGACCGCTGCGAATACCTGAACAATCTGGGCATCGCCGAGCTGCGCTACAGGGGCGACAACGGCACCAAGCTGACCGTTGGCATGATTCCCGAGGGCATGTTCCTGGGCGGCGAGGAGATCACCCTCGGCGGCCAGCCCTTCGACGCCAACATTCCCAGCGAGGAGTGCTACACCTCTCCCATGCGGGGCAAGGCCGAGGGCATCGTCTACGCCACCAAGCCTCTGAGCTACAACGGCGAGCTGATTGAGAACTTCTGGGTTCGCTTCGAGGGCGGCAAGGCTGTGGAGGTCCACGCCGAGAAGAACCAGGCGCTGCTGGAGCAGATGATCTCCATGGACGAGGGCGCCGCCTATCTGGGCGAGTGCGCGCTGGTGCCGGTGAACTCCCCCATTTCCGAGTCCGGCCTGCTGTTCTTCAACACCCTCTTCGACGAGAACGCCGCCTGCCACCTGGCCCTGGGCATGGGCTTCACCAATACCATCCGGGGCTTTGAGGACAAGACCCTGGAGGAGTGCCGGGCTATGGGCATCAACGACTCCATGGAGCACGTGGACTTCATGATCGGCTACGAGGGCCTGGACATCGACGCCGTCACCCGGGACGGCAAGACTGTTCCCATCTTCCGCAAGGGCAAGTGGGCGTTCTGAGCCAGGTAACAAGCAAATAAGCAAGAGGTAATAAGTAAGAGGTAAGAAGTATCCGCAACGATACTGCTTACCTCTTATTTTTTACTTATTACTTGTTACCTATCCCTTGGGCTTCCGATTGTGGTAATACCGCCGTTTGTTGTTTTTCTTGCCCTCCGGCTTGGGGGCGGACTGCTCGGCGGAGACGGCCTTTTCCGGAGCGGGACGTGGGGCCTGCTCGGCCTGGGGGAGCTTGGGCTCCGGCCTGCCCTGCTGCTGGCGGCGGCGCTGCTGGCGGGAAGGCTGCCCGGACTTCTCCGGCATTTCCGGCCGTTCGGCCCATTCGGCCCGTTCGGGGCGATTGCCGCCCCGGTCGGGGTGCTGGCCCTTCCGGTTTCGGTGAGAATTGCCTCCGGCCTCGGCGGGCTTGCCCTCCTGGGCCGGCTTCTTTTCGGAATCGGAACGGTCGCCCTGGCCCTGCCTGCCCGGTCTGCGGTCCCGGCGGTTTCTCCGGTTCTGCGCTCCGTATCCGGGTTCGGAGGGATCGGGGCCCTCGGACTCCTGCCGCGGGGCTTCCTCAGAAACCGGCGCTTCCTCCGCGTACTCCTCGTCGGCGTCCGCGGTCAGCCGCTGCTCCAGGAGGGAGCGGCGCTCCCGGAAGGGATCGTTGTCCTTCCGGCCGGAAATGGGTGCCAGGTCCTCGGGGATGGGAGGATCGGTCTTCTTGGCCTTTCCGCTGCGGAGCACGCAGATGTCGCTGTTGCGGTAGCTGCGAATATCCTCGTCCTTTTCCATCCGGACGGTGACGCACTGCTTCATGAGATTGATGCCGATGACGGTGCCCCGGCCGTCGGGGGTATCTACGAAGGACTCCGTCTTCGGGCTGGTCTGAATCAGATCCTCGTAGGCGTCCTGCTCATATTTCAGGCAGCACATCAGCCGCCCGCAGGAGCCGGAGATCTTGGTGGGGTTCAGGCTGAGGCTCTGGGTCTTGGCCATCTTGATGGAGACGGGCTGGAAGTCGTCCAGGAAGCTGGCGCAGCAGAAGGGTCTGCCGCAGATGCCGATGCCGCCCAGCATTTTCGCCTTGTCCCGGACGCCGATCTGCCGCAGCTCGATGCGGGTGTGGAAGTTGGAGGCCAGGATCTTGACCAGCTCCCGGAAGTCCACCCGGGCGTCGGCGGTGAAGAAGAACAGCAGCTTGCTGCCGTCAAAGGCGCACTCCGCGGAGACCAGCTGCATATCCAGCCCCAGCTCCTCCACCTTTTTCAGGCAGAAGGCGTAGGCGTCCTTTTCCTTCTTCTCGTTCTCGGCCCGGACCTTTTCGTCAGTGGGGGTGGCCAGGCGGATGACCTTGCGCAGGGGCTGAACCAGCTCCCGGCGGGCGATCCGGTGATTGCCGATGATGCAGAAGCCGTATTCCGCGCCCCGGGCGGTGTCGATGATGACGTGGTCGCCGTTTTTCAGGTTCAGCTCGCCGGGGTCAAAGAAATAGATCTTGCTGCCGGGGCGGAACTGCACGTCGCAGACGGGGACCCGCTCGTTGGGGTCCGCCGGGAGCGGAGCGGGGGGCTCCGCGGTCACAGAGGCTTCCTCCGGCGTTTCCAGTCGGGGGGCCTTCTTTTTGGCGGATACGGCGGTCAGGGCCGTGTGGACGGGCGCGGGCTCTGCTGCCGGAACGGGCGGATTAATCACGGTTTCGTTTTCGTTCAGATCCTTGAGATCCGTTGTAGTTTCGTTGTTCATATATACTCCAATCAATTCTGATCGTGATACGTATTTCTGTGCGTTCGGGGGAAAGGCGGGCTGCGACGCGAAGCTGGGGCCCGCGCTGCAGGCCTTCCCGTCTGTCATTCTGAGCAAAGCGAAGAATCCGCGTCCCCCGTCCTCTGGTGACTGGTCACTGGTGCCTGCTCCCTAACCTCACTCCTGCACATCCAGCCAGACCTGGAGGGCGCCGCAGACCGCGCCGGGGCTGACGTTGCCCTGCAGGAGCGCAAGCGCCCTTTGCAGGGAGCGCAGGGCCTTCAGCGCTTCGCCGGAGGTGCGGCTCCGGCCCACCCGCTCCGCGGCTTCCCAGCGTCCGGGCTGTCCGGCGCGGACGGCCAGGGCCTGGCTCAGCAGCTCAATCCATTGCTGAAACAGCGGGATAAGCTGCTCCCGTTTCTGCCGCTCCAGGGGGGCCAGCAGCTCTGTGAGCCCCAGCTTGTCCCGGCGGGCAAAGCGTTCCGCAAAGCTCTGGGTCTCGGGGGCAAGACTCTCCCCTGCCTCCAGCAGCCGGAGGGCCTGACCCAGCCAGCCCTCTGACCTTGCCCAGGCGGCAGCCCGGGCGTCGGGGTCCTTGCCGGGACAGCGTTCCGCCAGGGCCTTCAGCCCCTCGGCCTCCGTCAGCGGGGACAGGCGCAGGGTGACGGAGCGGGACCGGATCGTGGGCAGCAGCCGCTCCGCGGCGTCGGTCAGCAGGAGAAAGGCCCCGTAGTCCGGGGGCTCCTCGATCACCTTCAGCAGGGCGTTCTGGGCGGCGGGGTTCATGTCCATGGCCCGGGGTATGACGTAGATTTTGCGCCTGCCCTCGTTGGGCTTGACGTAGACGTCGGCCCGGGCCTGGCGGATCTGCTCCACGGTGACGGTTTTCTTCGCGGGGTCGTCCACGGTGATCACGTCGGGGTGAACGCCGTCCAGAACCTTCCGGCATTGAAGACAATGGCCGCAGGGCCGTTTTGCCCCCTCTGTGCATTCCATGGCAGCGGCCAGAATTCGGGCCAGGCTGTGCTTGCCGCTGCCCTCGGGCCCCGCCAGCAGATAACAGTGGGAGAGCCGGTCCGAGGCAAAGGCCGCGGCCAGGCCGGATTTCAGCCGCTCGTTGCCCAAAAGCGCCTCCATGCCCACACCCCCTGAAATTTCCTGACAATTCATAATAGCACAATCCGGGGCAGGATGCAAGCATTTTTCAGGCATTGCAATTTTCAAAATAGTGTGATATAATAAAAGCTTAAAAAAGGAGTGATGCGGAATGGAGCCGTATATCGCCGTGGTCGGCGGGATCAATATCGACATTTGCGGGAAATCCTTCGCGCCTCTGCTGGCGCGGGACTCCAACCCCGGTGCGGTGAAGCTCTCCCTGGGGGGCGTGGGGCGGAACATCGCCCACAATCTGCGGCTGCTGGGCTGCCCGGTGAAGATGCTGACCGCCCTGGGGGAGGACCTCTACGCCCGCCGGGTGGAGGAGGATTGCGGCAGGCTGGGCATTGACCTGCGCCACGCGGTCCGGGTTCCCGGAGGCGCGACCTCCACCTATCTGGCCATCGAAGGCCCGGAGGGGGATATGGAGCTGGCCATCTGCGACGACGCCCTGGCGAAGCACGTCACCCCGGACTATCTGGCGGAACGGGCGGCGGTGCTGAACGGGGCTGCCGCCGTGGCGGTGGACACCAATTTGAGCCGGGAGGCTCTGGAATGGCTGGGGTCGCACTGCGCCGCGCCGATCTTTGCGGACCCGGTATCCCTGACCAAGGCGGAGAAGCTGCGGCCCCTGCTGGGGCGGCTTTTCCTGCTGAAGCCCAACCGCATCGAGGCGGAGCTGCTCTCCGGCGTCCAAATCCGGGATCGGCGGAGCCTGGAGCTGGCTGCGGCCAAGCTGCTGTCTGCCGGCCTGGAGCGGGTCTGCATTTCCCTGGGGAGCGAGGGAGTCTACTGTGCCTGGGATCGGGAGCGCTGCCTGGTCCCCTGCCCGGAAACCAGGCTGATCAACGCCAGCGGCGGGGGGGACGCCATGATGGCGGGCTTCCTCCGGGCCTTCCTGGATGGTCTGCCCATAGAGTCTGCCGCCCGCTTCGCCCTGGCCTGTTCCGCCCTGGCCTGCGAGAGCGAGGAGACTGTGAACCCGAAAATAACGCTGGAAAAAATTAATAGCCGCGCCTGAACGCTTATGAAGTACCCGCTGACGCGGATATGAAGTATGCTTCGCATATGAAGACGCTTCGCTCATGAAGTATGGCTGCGCCATATTTGACACAACGGGAAAGCTTTCCCCACTTTTCAAACCCTTTCTTTTCATCTGTTTATTCGCAGAATAAACAGATACCGCAATATGTGCGAAGCACATACTTCATATCTCCGAAGGAGATACTTCATATTCCGCAAGGAATACTTCATATCGCCGCAAGGTGATACATCATCAACAACAAGAAGGAGGTTCTCATGATGAATCTGAACTGCTACTTAGATGTTAACCCCGAAGTCGCAGCGGCTGTTGCCGCCGGGAAGCCTGTTGTGGCTTTGGAATCCACCATTATTTCCCACGGGATGCCCTATCCCCAGAACGTGGAGACCGCTTTGAACGTGGAGAAGGTGATCCGGGACAACGGCGCCGTGCCCGCCACCATCGCCATCCTGGGCGGGCGGCTCAAGGCCGGCCTCACTCCGGAGGAGATCGAGTACCTGGGCAAGACGGGCCAGGCTGTCACCAAGGCCAGCCGCCGGGATCTGCCGGTGATCGTGGCCAAGGGCCTGGACGGGGCAACCACCGTGACCACCACCATGATGATCGCCCACATGGCGGGCATTCAGATCTTCGCCACCGGCGGCATCGGCGGCGTCCACCGGGGCGCGGAGACCACCATGGATATCTCCGCCGACCTGGAGGAGCTGGCCAACACCCCTGTGATGGTGGTCTGTGCCGGGGCAAAATCCATCCTGGATCTGGGCCTGACCCTGGAATACCTGGAGACCCACGGGGTGCCGGTGCTGGGCTATCAAACCAAGGAGCTGCCCGCCTTCTACACCCGGCGCAGCGGCTTCCAGGTGGACTATCAGATCGACAGCCCCCAGGAGCTGGCCAAGGTCTTCAAGGTGCAGCGGGACCTGGGCCTCAAGGGCGGCGTCCTGGTGACGAACCCCATCCCGGAGCAGTACGCCATGGACTTCGACGTGATCAACAAGGCCATCGACCAGGCCATCGCCGACTCCGTCCGGGACGGGATCAAGGGCAAGGCCACCACGCCATACCTGCTGGCGAAGGTCAAGGATCTCACCGGCGGCGACTCCCTGGCCAGCAATATCCAGCTGGTGTACAACAACGCAAAGCTTGCCGCCCAGACTGCCTGCGAATACTGCAAATTGTAAAATTGTAAAATTGTAAAATAGAATCATACAGGAGGAAACAGAATGACTACCCAAGAGGCTCTGAAAATCTACCGCGAAAAAACCGAGCAGCTGCACGCCCTGGGGCACGCCATGGGAGTGCTGCATTACGACGGCGCTACCGCAGCCCCGGCGGAATCCGCCGAGGGCCGGGGCAAGACGCTGGCCTACCTCTCCGGCTGCGCCTACGAGATCGAGACGTCCCCGGAGATGCTGGAGGCGGCGAACTGGCTCAACGCCCACAAGGAGGAGCTGAACCAGCAGGATCGCCGGGAAATCCAGGTCTTCCTGCGGGAGAACGAGTTCACCGCAGCCATTCCCAAGGAGGAGTACGTGGCCTACGTGGAGCTGCTGAACAAAGCGGACGCCGTCTGGCACAAGGCCAAGCAGGACAGCGACTTTGCCTCCTTCGCCCCCATCGTGAAGGACATCTTTGCCACCAACGTCCGCTTCGACAAATACTATAAGCCCGACCGGGCGCCCTACGACACCCAGCTGGACCGTTACGAGAAGGGGCTCACCATGGAGAAGACCGACGCCTTCTTCAACGCCCTGAAGGAGCGGATCGTCCCCCTGCTGAAAAAGGTCATGGCCAAGCCCCAGGTGGACGACAGCTTTATCTGGGGGAAGGTCTACCCCACCGAGGCCCAGCGGAAGTTCTCCGACTATCTGATGGAGGTCATCACCATCGACCGCAAGCGCTGCTCCATCGGCGAGACCGAGCACCCCTTCACCACCAACTTCAACAAGAAGGACGTGCGTATCACCACCCATTACCACGAGGAGACCCCGGTCTACTCCATGTACTCCGTGATCCACGAGGGCGGCCACGCCCTGTATGAGCTCCACACCGCCGATTCCCTGGAGGGCACCATCCTTGCCGGCGGCGTGTCCATGTCCATCCATGAGAGCCAGTCCCGCTTCATGGAGAACATCATCGGCCGAAGCCGCGCCTTCATCGAGTTGATCTTCCCCAAGATGCAGGAGCTCTTCCCGGAGCAGCTCAAGGGCGTCACCGCGGAGCAGATGTACCGGGCCGTGAACAAGGCGGAGCCCAGCCTGATCCGCACCGAGGCCGACGAGCTGACCTACGCCCTCCACGTGCTGGTCCGCTACGAGATCGAGAAGGGTCTCTTTGACGGCTCCATCGCCGTGGAGGATCTGCCGAAGATCTGGAACGACAAGTACAAGGAATACCTGGGCATCGACGTGCCCGACGACAAGCGGGGCGTCCTGCAGGACAGCCACTGGTCGGGCGGCAACGTGGGCTACTTCCCCTCCTACGCCTTGGGCTCCGCCTACGGCGCGCAGATGCTGGCCAAGATGCGGCAGACCGTGGACGTGGACGCTGCCGTCCGCTCCGGCGACCTGCACCCCATCACGGATTGGCTGGAGGAGCATATCTGGAAGTTCGGCGCCATGTACGATCCCATGGAGCTGCTGGAGCGCGCCCTGGGCGAGCCCTTCGACCCCAAGTACTTCACCGACTACCTGGAGAAGAAATTCACAGAGATCTACGGGCTGTAAAACCGCATAACAAAAAGCCGCCTCTCTCGGGGGCGGCTTTTGTGTTGAGATCGTTTAGCTCAATAGGGCAGCAGCGGGGCGGAGCCGTCGTCCTGGGCTTCCTCTACGGCCCGAATCTCGGCGTCGTAGGAATAGCTCTCGTTGACGTGAATGGTCAGCACGTCTCCCATTTTTGCCCCCAGGACGGCCTTGCCCAGGGGAGATTCCAGGGAGATCAGCCCCTTGTCGGGGTTGGTGCGGACGGTGGAGACCACCTGGATCACCATTTCCTCCTCGTCCTCCGGCAGCCAGAGGGTCACCCGGTCGTAGAGCTTGATCCCGCCGGGGCGGCCCTTGTCCTCGTCGATGATGCGGGCGGTCTTGATCATGTTTTCCAGATAGCGCATCCGGGAGTCGTTCCGGCGCTGGGCGTCCTTGGCCGCCTTGTATTCGTAGTTCTCGCTGAGGTCGCCGAAGGCCCGGGTCCGCTTGACCTCCTCGATGATCTGGGGTCGGATGTTCAGCCGCCGATCCTCCAGTTCCTTTTCCATCAGCTCGATGTCCTGCTTGGTCAGCTTGTCATGCATGAGTCGGTTCTCCTGTTCTCGCATAGCGTTTGGTCATTTCCAGAATTTCGGCGGCCAGCTCGTCGTCGGGCAGCTCCGTCAGCCGCCAGCTCCAGTTGCCGGTGCTGAGCTCGCCGGGGGCGTTCATCCGGGCCTCCGCACCCAGCTCCAGCCAATCCTGCAGCTGGGCCACGAAGATCCGGGCCACGGAGCTCATGCCGCCCCGGATCATGCCCCGGACGTAGCCCTCCGCCTCGTTCAGCCCCAGGTACTTCACGGCCTTGCCCACGGTCTCCTCGGATTCCGTGTCCAGCCACTGGGCCAGGGTCAGATTGTCGTGGGTGCCGGTGTAGCAGACGCAGTTGACCACATGGTTGTGGGGCAGATAGTCGCCGTTCTCCCCGTAGAAGCCGAATTCCAGCACCTTCATGCCGGGGAAGCCGGAGTCCTTGAGCAGCTGCTCCACCTCGGGGGTCTGGTAGCCCAGATCCTCCGCGATGAAGTCCACCTGGGGCACGCCCTCCCGCAGCGCCGTCACCAGCTTCATGCCGGGGCCCTTGACCCACTTGCCGTTGCGGGCGGTCTCGTCGCCGAAGGGCACGGACCAATAGCTCTCCAGGCCCCGGAAGTGGTCGATGCGGACCACGTCGAAGAAGCGGGCTGCGGCCCGCACCCGCTTCACCCACCAGGCGAAGCCGGTCTCCTCGTGCTTGGGCCAGTCGTAGAGGGGGTTGCCCCAGAGCTGACCGTCCTCGGAGAAGCCGTCGGGGGGGCAGCCCGCCACCCGGCTGGGACAGCGGGAGGCGTCCAGCTGGAAGAGCTCCGGGTTCATCCAGACGTCGCAGGAATCCATGGTCACGTAGATGGGGATGTCGCCGATGATCCGGATCCCCTGGGCTCTGGCGTGGGCCGCCAGCTTGTCCCACTGCTCATAGAACAGATATTGGGTAAAGGCGCAGCAGGAGATGTCCTCCTTCAGCTCCTCCCGGTAGCGCTCCAGGGCCTCCGGGTCCCGGGAGGCGGCCTTCTCGGGCCACTGGTTCCAGGGCAGCATCCCGAACTTCCGCTTGAGGGCCATGAACAGGGCGTAGTCCTCCACCCAGGGATTGGCCTTGCGGAAGGCGGCAAAGGCGTCCCTGCGGAGCTCCTTGCCCTTGGCGTAGGCCCGCTCCAGCAGGGGCAGGCGGTAGTAGTAGAGGGCGGCGTAGTCCACCCGGCCGGGCTGCCCCCAATAGGCGCCCTCCAGATCCTTGGGCTCCAGCAGGCCGTCCTCCAGCAGGGCGTCGATGTCCACAAAGTAGGGATTGCCGGCGTAGATCGAGCAGCTCTGGTAGGGGCTGTCGCCGTAGCTGGTGGGGCCGATGGGCAGGATCTGCCAATAGCTCTGGCCGGCAGCCTTCAAAAAGTCCACGAACCGGAAGGCCTCCTTGCCCAGGGTCCCGATGCCGTAGGCCGTGGGCAGAGAGGAAATGTGCAAAAGAATGCCGCTTTCGCGTTTCATAGGGCTCACCTCTGAATTTTGTTTCTGTATTGGCTTCTGTGTCGGTTTATTATATCGCTTCCGCTTCGAATTGGCAACGGTTTTTTGAAGATTTTGATAATTATTCAGTTTCTCTGGATTTTCCCTTGACAGACGCCCCGCGGCGTGGTATACTTCCGTCCGATAAGTCTTCACGGCGGGGAAAAACGGCCGCCAAGACCGTTTTGATCGCTGCAACGTACCCGTCGGAACAGGGGGTACGTTTTTCTTTTTGCCCCGGTTCCCCAGGCGCAGCCCGCGGCGGGAAGACCGTCAAAAAAAGAAAGAGAGGAATTCCCATGAAGCTCATCTACGGCATTCAGGACAAACCCAAATTCTCTCAGCGCATCATATTCGCCCTGCAGCAGGTGCTGGCGATCATGGCGGCTACCCTGGCGGTTCCCGCGGTCATCAACAACACCATGAAGGAACAGGGGATCATCACGAATATGAGCCCTGCCGCAGCCCTGCTTGGCGCAGGCATCGGCACCATCGTCTATCTGCTCTTCACCCGCTCCAAGAGCCCCGTCTTCCTGGGCTCCTCCTTCGCCTTTATCGGCTCCATGCTCTCCGCCTTCGCAGGCGCGTCCACCATGGCCCTCGGCTACCTGGGTCTGATCATCGGCGCGGTGTTGGCGGGGCTTGTTTATGTGGTGCTGGCGATCCTCGCCAAAAAGCTGGGCACCGATTGGCTCAATAAGCTTATGCCTCCCGTGGTCATCGGCCCCACTGTTGCCATCATCGGCCTGTCCCTGGCGTCCAACGCCGTGGGCGACTTCACCAACGGCGCCGGCGGCTCCACCTACGTGGCTATGGTCTGCGGCCTGGTCACCCTGCTGACCACCGTGCTGGTGGCCACCTATGCCAAAAAGATGGCCCGGCTGATCCCCTTCATCCTGGGCATCCTGGCCGGCTACGCCTGCGCCTGCGTCTTCTTCCTGATCGGGGAGATCGCCGGCTGCGACGAGCTGAAGGTCATCAGCTTCCAGCCCTTTGTGGACATCTTCTCCAAGATCCGTCTGAGCTCCTTCCTGGACGTCCCCCGCTTCACCTTCTGGGAGGGAAAGGGCGCGTTCAGCGCCATGAGCTTCGGCTACTTTGTCACCCTGCTGACGGCCTACGTGCCCGTGGCCTTCGTGGTCTTTGCCGAGCATATTGCCGACCATAAGAACCTGTCCTCCATCGTGGAGCAGGATCTGCTCAAGGAGCCCGGCCTGCATCGGACCCTCCTGGGCGACGGCGTGGGCTCCATGGTGGGCGCCTTCTTCGGCGGCTGCCCCAACACCACCTACGGCGAATCCATCGGCTGCGTGGCCATCACCGGCAACGCCTCCGTCGTCACCATCTGGTACGCGGCGGTGCTCTGCATCCTGATCTCCTTCCTGTCTCCGTTCATCGCCTTCCTGCAGTCCATCCCCTCCTGCGTCATGGGCGGCGTCTGCATCGCCCTCTACGGCTTCATCGCCGTCTCCGGTCTGAAGATGCTCCAGGGCGTGGATCTCAATGAGAACCGGAACCTGTTCACCGTCTCCGTGATCCTCATCACCGGCGTCGGCGGCCTGGTGCTGAAGATCGGCGCGGTGGAGATCCGCACCGTGGCCTGCGCCCTGATCCTGGGCATTCTTGTGAACAAGCTGCTGGGCAAGGAAAAGGCAGGGAACAAGTAACAAGTAACAGGTAATAAGTAATAGGTAATAAGTAATAGGTAATAAGTAATAGGTAATAAGTAACACCACGCCTGTAGGGACAAGCACCTGTGCCCTTCATGGGTATTGCTTGTCCGCTTGCTCCCCGCCCGCACCCGCTTGTAGGGACGGCACTCTGCCGTCCGCGCTCCCCGCCCGCAACCGCTTGTAGGGACGGCACCCTGCCGTCCGCGCTCCCCGCCCGCACCCGCTTGTAGGGACGGCACTCTGCCGTCCGCGCTCCCCGCCTGCACCCGCCCGTAGGGAGCGATGCCCACATCGCTCCGGCGTTCGGCACGAACGCAATTTGCCGCAGGCAAATCCAACCCCGCCCCGACGCTGCAACCGGGTTCGAACAATGCACCCGGGGATCGCCCTGCGGGCGATTGTTTGATGCGCAAACCGGGCGGCCAATACCCATGAAGGGCACAGGTGGCCGCCCCTACGATGGGGTACGTGTGGGGTGGACGGTGCGCGTTGCGGGCGGCCAATGGCCGCCCCTACGGCGGGGTACGTGTGGGATGGACGGCACTCTGCCGTCCGCCCGTTCCCCGACGCACTCTCCTGTAGCGCGGGCTATTAGCCCGCCGTTCCCCGTGGCGCAAATATACGAAATTGGAAGAAGCAAGAACCATTTTCCTGCTTCTTCCATATTTTTAGAACCGAAACTATGGCTGGATCGCCCTGCGGGCGATTGTTTGCTGCGCAAACCGGACGAGCAATACCCATGAAGGGCACAGGTGCTCGTCCCTACGGACTCTGAGCCCTGTTCCCTGTTCCCTGTTCCCTGGTGACTGGTCACTGGTGCGTGCGGGGAAAAGGCGGGCTGACAGCCCGCGCTGCAGTAGGGTGCTTTCGTGCGGGGGGCACGCAAAAAAACTATTGTGCAATCCCCTTCCAGGTGCTATAATAAAAAGAAAAAAGAACTTGGATGTGTATACAGTGAAATACGGAGCCTGGAATGTATCGTCCTTCCAAGCGGAGCAGGTGCGGGCGCTGGAGCAGGCGGGCTACGGGGCCCTCTGCGCCCGGATCCTGTCGGCCCGGGGCTGCGGCGATCCGGCGGCGGCGCGGGACTATCTGCGCGGCGACGCCCCGCTCAATTCCCCGTTTTTGATGAAGGACATGAAAATCGCCGCCGACCGGGTGCGTCTGGCGGTGGCGCGCAAGGAACATATCGCCGTCTTCGGCGACTACGACGTGGACGGCATCACCTCCACGGCCCTGCTGACGGAGTTCCTCCGGGGCATGGGGGCCAGAGTCACCAGCTACATCCCCGCCCGGCTGGAGGAGGGCTACGGCCTCAATGAGATCGCTATTCGCTGGCTGTACAAGCAGCAGGTGAATCTGATCGTCACCGTGGACTGCGGCATCACTGCCAACCGGGAGGCGGAGCTCTGCCGGAAGCTGGGCATGGAGCTGGTGATCACCGATCACCACGAGTGCAAGGACGAGCTGCCCCGGGCCGTGGCCGTGGTGGATCCCCACCGGCCCGACTGCGGCTACCCCCACACGGATCTCTCCGGCGTGGGCATCGCCTTCCAGCTGGCCGCCGCCATCTCCGGCGACCAGGCCGGTCTGCTGGAGCGTTTTTCCGATCTGCTCTGCCTGGGCCTGGTGGCGGACGTGATGCCCCTGCGGGGGGAGGTGCGTACCATGGTGGTGCGGGGCCTCAAGGCCCTGGAGCATCCCACCCGCCCCGGCATCGCCGCCCTGATGGCGGAATGCGGCTGCACCGACGGCCCGGTCACCACCTCCACCGTGGGCTATCTTCTGGCCCCCCGGATCAACGCCGCGGGCCGCATGGGCCAGGTGGAGCTGGCCCTGGAGCTGTTTATGACCCGGGACCCTGCCAGGGGCAAGCTCCTGGCGGAGAGCCTCTGCCGCCTCAACCGGGAACGGCAGAAGGTGGAGGCCGGGATCTACCAGCAGGCTGTGTCCATGCTGGGGGCGGACGCCCATCCCCGGGCCATCGTCCTGGCCGGGGAGACCTGGCACCAGGGCGTGGTGGGCATCGTGGCCTCCCGGCTTTCGGAGGAGTACAACTGCCCCGCCTTCCTGATCTGCATGGACGGCGACCGAGGCAAGGCCTCCTCCCGCAGCTACGGCGGCTTCAACCTTTTTGCCGCGCTGACCCAGCTGTCCGATCTGCTGGAGAGCTTCGGCGGCCACGAGCTTGCCGCCGGCTTTACCATCAGCCGGGAGAATATCCCCGCCTTCCGCCGGGAGGTCACCGCGCTGGCGGAGGCCTTCCAGAATTCCGGCCGGGCCGAGGACGCCCTGGCTGTGGACTGCGCCGTGGATCCGGCCCTTTTGACCTTTGAAAACATCCGGGATCTGAACCAGCTGGAGCCCTGCGGCACCGGCTGCCCCATTCCCGTTCTCTGCGTGGAGGACGCCGTGGTGACCCAGCTCTCCGAGGTGGGCGGCGGCAAGCATCTGCGCCTGAGCCTCCGCAGCCGGAATGGCTGCAGCCTGGCGGCGATCTTCTTCTCCCAGACCGCCCTGCGTACCGGGATCGCCCCGGGGGACACGGTGGACGTGGCCTTTACCCCCCAGATTAACGAGTTCCGGGGCACCCGCACCGTTCAGCTGAACGTGGTGGATCTGCGGCTGAACCGCAGCCTGCGGGATGAGACAGAGGCGGAGCGGGATCTGTACCGCCGCTTCCTGCGGCAGGCCAGCCTGACCCCGGACGAGGCGAGCCGCCTTCTCCCCAGCCGGGAGGAATTTGTGGCCGTCTGGCGCTATCTGATCGCCAACAGCGGCGAACAGGGCCTGGAGGAGGACTTCCCCTGCATGGGCCGGAAGATCAACCGGGCCGCGGTCTGCGGCGCCGCCGAGCGCCTGACCCTGGGCAAGACCCGGATCTGCCTGGACGTCTTTGCCGAGCTGGGGCTGATCCAGCTCCACACCAGTCGCCGCTGCTTCCAGATCCGCATCACCACCGACGGCAGCAAGGTGGATCTGAACCAGAGCGGGATCGTCCAGCGCCTGCGCTCGGCCAAAAACCAATGATTTCTCGAAAGGAGGTCTGACACATGGAGACCTTCGAACAACGATATGACGCTATGATGGCGGCCATCAGGAAATACGCGCCCAACACCGATCTTGACGCGGTGGAGCGCGCGGTTCGCTATGCCGATGAAAAGCACAGGGATCAGAAGCGCAAGGACGGCTCCCCCTACATCATCCACCCCCTGGCGGTGGCGGAGATCGTGGCGGAGCTGGGGCTGGACACCGATGCCATCGTGGGCGCTCTGCTCCATGACTGCATCGAGGACACCTCCGCCTCCCACGACGAGATCGCCAAGCTCTTCGGCCCCAGTGTGGCGGAGCTGGTGGAGGGCGTCACCAAGCTGACCCGGGTGGAGTTCTCTACCCGGGAGGAGCAGCAGGTGGAGAACCTGCGGAAGATGTTCATGGCCATGTCCAAGGATATCCGGGTGGTGCTCATCAAGATCTGCGACCGGCTCCACAACCAGCGGACCATGGAATACCAGAGCAAGGCCAAGCAGATCTCCAAGTCCGAGGAGACCATGGACGTCTACGCCCCCCTGGCCCACCGGCTGGGTATGCAGAAGATCAAGTGGGAGCTGGAGGACAACGCCCTGCAGTACCTGGATCCCGAGGGCTACCACGAGCTGATGGACTACCTGGACGCCCACAAGGCGGAGGCTGAGGCCTTCATGGAGAACGTCCGCAAGAAGATCTCCGACCGGCTCTCCGCCGTGGGGATCAAAGGGGAGATCTCCGGCCGGATCAAGCACGTCTACTCCATCTACCGCAAGATGAAGGAGCAGAACAAGACCCTGGACGAGCTCTATGACCTCTACGCCTTCCGGGTGATCGTGGACTCCATTTCCGACTGCTACAACGTCCTGGGCCACATCCACGAGATGTTCAAGCTGGTGCCGGGGCGCTTCAAGGACTATATCTCCACCCCCAAGCCCAACAACTACCAGAGCCTCCACACCACCGTCATCGGCGACGAGGGCATCCCCTTCGAGGTGCAGATCCGCACCCGGGAGATGCACGAGATCGCGGAGAACGGCATCGCCGCCCACTGGAAATACAAGGAGGGCATGGAGGCCAGCGAGGGCAAGGAGTTCGACTGGATCCGCAGACTGCTGGACAGCCAGCAGGAGACCGACGCCGAGGACTATCTCCACAGCCTCAAGGTGGATATGTTTGACGACGAGGTCTTCGTCTTCTCCCCCAGGGGCATGGTCATTTCCCTGCCTGCCGGCTCCACCCCCATCGACTTTGCCTACGCCATCCACTCCGGGGTGGGCAACACCATGATCGGCGCCAAGATCAACAACCGCATCGCGGGCTACGACGTGCAGCTCCACAACGGCGACGTGGTGGAGATCCTTACCTCCAAGTCCGCCAAGGGCCCCTCCCGGGATTGGCTCAATATCTGCAAGTCCAACCAGGCCCGTTCCAAGATCAAGCAGTGGTTCAAGAAGGAAAAGCGGGAGGAGAACATCGCCCGGGGCAAGACCAGCTTCGAGGGCGAGCTCCGCCGCATGAATATTTCCCCCGCCATGCTCCAGAACGAGGAGCTGCTGCCCCAGCTGCTGAAAAAGCTCTCCTTCGAGACGCTGGACGATATGTACGCCGCCATCGGCTACGGCGGCATCACCGCCGTCAAGGCCGTGGGCAAGATCCGGGAGGATCTGCTGAAGGCCAGCCGCTCCGAGGCCGCCCCCAAGGAGACCAAGGTGCTGGAGATCGCCCAGCCCGTCCAGCAGAATCGCCACGGGGACACCGGCGTCATTGTGGAGGACATCGACTCCTGCATGATCAAGTTCTCCCGCTGCTGTACCCCGGTGCCCGGGGACGACATCGTGGGCTTTATCACCAAGGGCTACGGCGTGTCCATCCATCGCCGGGACTGCCCCAACGCCCGGGCCGCCAACAATCCGGATCTGGCTGCCCGCTGGGTCAACGTCTCCTGGGTCACCAGCGGCGACAAGCCCTTTGCTACCACCCTGGAGGTGCTGGCGGAGGACCGCGACGCCCTGCTGCTGGACTTCGCCTCCGCCCTGACCTCCCAGCAGATCCGCATGAAGGAGATCAACGGCAAGGACGTGGCCGGGGGCCGCTGCCAGTTCACTGTGACCTTCGAGGTCAAGGGCCTGCCCCAGCTCACCGCCGTCATGAACCGCATCCGCACCATCGAAGGCGTGGTGGAGGTCAAGCGGGGACAGAACTGACAGCTTGCGGCTGTCAGAGGGAATAGGTAATAAGTAATAAGTAATAGGTAGTCATTGAGTATGCTCCGTAGCGGCGCACACCGGTGCGCCACGGGATGCACCCGCTGTAGGGGGCGGCGTCCTCGACGCCCCGTACCCCGCCGGGGCGAATGCAAAAAGCAAAATGCATAATGCAAAATTATAGGAACGGGCCGTAGCGGCGCACACCGGTGCGCCACGGGATGCACCCGCTGTAGGGGGCGGCGCCCTCGACGCCCCGCACCCCGCCGGGGCGAATGCAAAATGCATAATTAGGGGAACGCGCCGCTGCCGAACGCGAATTGTAAGCTATGAATAAAGGGAAAAACAATGAGAGCTGTTTTGACGAGAGTTTCTTCCGCGTCCGTCACGATCGACGGAAAAATCAACGGGCAAATCGGGCGCGGCTTCCTGATCCTCCTGGGGATCGGGCCGGAGGATACCAGGGCCGACGCCACCAAGCTGGCGGAGAAGCTGCTGAGCCTCCGGGTCTTTACCGATGAAAACGACAAAATGAATCTTGGGCTGGAGGCCGTGGGCGGTCAGGTGCTGGTGGTGAGTCAATTCACCCTCTACGGCTCCGTCCGCAAGGGCCGCCGGCCCAGCTTCACCGGGGCGGCCGACCCGTCCCTGGCGATCCCCCTGTATGAGTTCTTCCTGTCCGAGTGCGCCCGCCTGGGCTACCCGCCCCAGCACGGGGAATTCGGCGCGGATATGCAGGTGGAGAGCGTCAACGACGGCCCGGTGACCTTGGTGGTCGACTCGACGGAATTGGCGTAGGTAGAATGATACTATGAAACTATGAAACTATGAAACTATTTCGGTGTCCCTTCGGGACGAATTGAAATCATTTTCCATATCGGAGATATGGAAAATACCACAATTTTTTCATTTTTTCATAGTTTAATAGTTTCATTATCAAGAGAGGTGCAAGTATGAAAATATCTGCGTTAGCTGCCGGTTCCATCGGCACGAATTGCTACATTGTATATAATGAGGCCACCAAGGCTGCCGTGGTGATCGACCCCAGCGATGAGGCGGTCCTGGCGGAGGCCCGGATCGAGGCGCTGGGGCTGGACGTGAAGGCGGTGCTGCTGACCCACGGCCACTTCGACCACAGCGGCGAGGCCGGGAAGCTGGCGGACAAGCTGGGCGTCCCCATCTGGATGCACCCGGCGGACAAGGCCCTGCCCTCCTGGCTGACCCACGGCCTGCCCCAGACCCGGGATCTGGCCGACGGGGAGACCCTGGACTTCGACGGCCTCCGCTTCACCGTGATCCATACCCCGGGCCACACCCCCGGCAGCGTCTGCTTCCGCTGCGGCGACAGCCTCTTCGCGGGGGACACCCTCTTTGCCGGCTCCTGCGGCCGCACGGATCTCCCCGGCGGCAGCAGCAAGGATATGGCCGCCTCCCTCCGCCGTCTGGCACAGCTTGAGGGGAACTGTAGCGTTTACCCCGGCCACGGGGAGACAAGCACCCTGTCCGCCGAGCGGGAGGGGAACCCGTACGTACAAATGGCGATGGAGCAGCAATAATGCAAAATGCAAAATGCATAATGCATAATTGTCCTGCCCTGTCCTTTCATTATGCACTATGCATTATGCATTCCAATCGGGAGAGATTATGAGACAACGCATTCTACCCCTGCTGCTGGCTTTGGCCCTGTTTCTCACCGGCTGCAATCTGCTCCCCGAGGGGGGCAGTCCGGCCCGGGAGGTCTCGGAGAGCTCTATCTGGGCCATGGATACCCAGATGGATCTGCGGCTCTACGGGGACACGGAGGGCGCAGTGATGGCGGAGCTGATCACCGTTTTGAACCGCCTGGACAAGACCCTCTCCGCCACCTCGGCGGACAGCGCTCTGACCGCCCTGAACGAGAGCGGCCGGACGGAGGACGCGGACATCGTGTACCTGGCCGCCAACGCCCGGACGGTCTCGGCGCAGACCGGCGGGGCCCTGGACATCACTCTGCTGCCGGTGTCCCGGCTCTGGGGCTTCGGCACCGACAGCCATACCGTGCCCGATCCGGCGGAGCTGGAGGCCCTGCGGGACAAGGTGGGCATGGACAAGCTGAGCGTTTCCGACGGCGCGGTCTCCATTCCCACGGGAACTATGCTGGACTTCGGCGCCCTGGCCAAGGGCTACGCCGCCGACCTCTGCCGGGCCCGGATGGAAGAAGCCGGGATCTCCGGCATTCTGGCCCTGGGGGGCAACATCCAGACCGTGGGCACCAAGCCAGACGGCTCGGATTGGATCATCGGCATCCAGGATCCGGACAACACAGGCCGCTATCTGCTGAGCCTCAAGCTCACCGGCTCCAAGGCTGCCGTGGCCTCCGGGGATTATCAGCGCTTTTTTATCCAGGACGACGTCCGCTACTGCCACATTCTGGATCCCGAGACCCTTTCCCCGGTGCAGGGCAGTCTGCGCTCCGTCACCGTAGTGGCGGATCAGGGCCTGCTGGCGGACAGCCTCTCCACGGCCCTCTTTGTCCTGGGCCGGGAGGCCGGGATCGAGCTCTGGCGGCAGCGAGGCGACTTTGAAGCCGTCTGGATCGAGGCCGACGGCACCCGCTGGATCACCCCGGGCCTCAAGGATCGGGTCGTCGAGGGCTATTACCAGGTGATCGAGCCATGAAAACCAAACATTGGGCCCTGCTGCTCGGGGCCGTTTTTCTGCTGCTGGCTGGGATCGTTTCTTGGCAGTACCTGGGCGCGAAGACTGCCTCCCACGCGGAGATCTGGGTGGACGGGGTCCTGACCCAGACCGTGGATCTGTCCAGGGACGGGGAATACCGGATCGAATCCGCCCAGGGCTGGAACCAGCTGACGGTTTCCGGCGGCAAGCTGGCCGTCACCGCAGCCTCCTGCCCCGACGGGGACTGCGTCCGCTGCGGCCCCCGAAACACGAACCCGCCCATCGTCTGTCTGCCCAACCGGGTCAGCATCCGCTTCTCCGAAAGCGGCGAAATGGACGGCGCGGTACGATAGCATGGTAGGGGGCGGCGTCCTCGACGCCCCGAAGCTCTCCCGTCTCGAAACGCTCGGGCTGTCGAGGACGCCAGCCCCTACGCAAAAAACTGTAGGGGGCGGCGCCCTCGACGCCCCGAGCCTCTCCTGTCTCAAAACGCGCGGGCTGTCGAGGACGCCAGCCCCTACGCAAAAAACTGTAGGGGGCGGCGCCCTCGACGCCCCGAAGCTCTCCTGTCTCAAAACGCGCGGGCTGTCGAGGACGCCAGCCCCTACGCAAAAAAACTGTAGGGGGCGGCGCCCTCGACGCCCCGAGCCTCTCCTGTTTCGAAACGCGCGGGCTGTCGAGGACGCCAGCCCCTACGCAAAAAACTGAAAGTGAGTTTACTATGGAAGCAAAACTGTCCCGTGATATGATTATCCTCCCCTCCGTGTGCGACTGGGGGGTGAAGCTCTCGATCCCGGATCTCTTTGCCCAGTTTATGGACATCGCCACCCTCCACGCCGAGCAGATCGGGGTGGGCGAGGCGGCTTTGGAGGCCCGGGGCCTGTACTGGATCACCGTCAAGACCAAGGCCCGCATCCTCCGGCGGCCCGCCATGATGGAGCGGGTCAAACTCTCCACCCGGCCCCTGCTGCCGGAAAAGGTCCGGGCCGTCCGGGAATACCGGCTGGAGCAGGACGGCGTGCTGCTGGCCGAGGGTAAGACCGAGTGGGCCGTTATGGACGCCGCCACCGGCCGCCCTCGGGCCACGGCGGGCGTCTTCCCCCCGGAGCTGGAGCTGGCGGCGGAGCCGTCCTATCCGGATCCCTTTGCCCGGCTGGATCCGGACTTCTCCCAGGCAGAGCAGATCGGGGAGTACCGGGTGCGCTCCACGGACATAGACCTGCTGGGCCACATGAACAACGTGGCCTACCTTCGGGCCCTCCTGGGCCTGCTCTCCGTGGAGGAGCAGAAGACCATGCCCCAGGCGGGGGTGGAGATCATTTTCCGGGCCCCCTGCTTTGAAGGCGAGCTGCTCAGCGTCCGCCGCCGGATCACCGAGACCGGCTGGGAGCTGGCCGCCCTCCGCCCCGACGGCAAGCCCGCGGTGTTCCTGAAGCTGGACAGGTAGCGCGAGGCTCAGAGCTCAGGGTTCAGTGAGGATAATCACGCAAAGGCGGTGAGAGGACTGTTTTTTGGCTTTTTTCATGAAAAACAGTCATTTTTTGCTTCACGCAACCTGAACGGGCGCAATTGGCGGGGCAAATTGGTGGAATGCAACCTGGGAAAATGCTAAGATTGAAGCAGCGATGCGGGAGAACCGCAGCCGCTAATTCATCGAAAACGAGGGAAAAACATGTTGTTTCATGAGAAGCTGATCCAGCGCCGCAAGGAGCGGGGCATGACCCAGGAGGAACTGGCTGCTTGCCTTTCCGTGAGCCGCCAGACTGTCAGCAAGTGGGAAAACGGCGAGTGTATGCCGGACGCGGATAAGTTTATCCGCCTTTCCGATATCCTGGAGATCAGCCTGGACGAGTTGGCCGGTAGGGAGGTGGAGGTGGCGCCCATTGTACTTCCGGCCCCGGAGGTCCCCCAGCCGAAGAAGAAGCCTTTCCGCTGGATGGTTGCTGCGGCGGTCTGCCTGGTGATTGGCGCAGGCTGTTTTGCCGCCGGGAGATACGTTTTTCCAAAACAAGCGCCCGCCCTTGTACCGACGGAGACGCAGCAAGCAGTTTCTGCTCTGCCGGAGACGCAGGAATCTGCTTCTGCTCTGCCGGAGACGCTGACTGTCACAAACTTTGGCCTTGTTGAAGGAAGAAAGAAGATCCGGTTTATTGCGAACGCCTCCATGGATGGATCACTTGTCCTGTATCCGAAGGACGATTTGACACATCCCATAGAGCTGCAGGCCGTCTACAAGAACGGCATGTACATCGTCGATGTGGCGTACGTTCCAGACGGATGTTATTCGCAGGCGGTTTTTGTACTCTCCGATGGGAAACAGGAGCGCAGTGTTTGCGTGGCGAAATACCTGACGCTGGATGGCTCCGGTGCGTCGTGGGATGGCTGATTGCTGCTGCACGTATCGGAAAGACAGAAGAAAACAACGGCTCTCTGCCAAGAGCAGGGAGCCGTCGTTTTGCAGATTTGCTCTCAGGGAAGGATTTCCACCCACTCGTCTTCCGCGCCGGGGTTATGCTGCACGGCAGTAAAAAACAGAGTTTTGTATTGGAGATCATCCGGGTTTTCGGAACTCCAGCTAACCATGTGGCAGAATCTCGGTACCTGATGGGAATACTTGACCGCAATATAATCGGTCAGGGTGAACACGCCGAAGAGCAGAACGGCGCACAGGGCAACACAGGCGAAGCGATGCCACAGCTTGGGAAAAAGCTGCCTGCTTGCAAGGAAGATTCCGACCAGCAAAACGATACTGCCGAGGGTGGCATAAATGCTGCCCCAACTACTTTCGCTGGGGAAAACGACCAGCGCGGAAATTATGATAAAAAGGCCGAAGCCTGCGAGCAGAGCGCCGACGATCTGCCCACGCTTGCTTCTTGTCTCCTGTTTGCTGTACTCTGCCATCTTAACGGCGGTTTCTTTGGTTTCCTGATTCATGATCTCGCTTTTCCTTTCTCCGTTGATGATTTCCGGGATGCTGACTTGATAGAACTCCGCGATCTCGACCAGCAGGCCGATATCGGGGAGATTGCTTCCGGTTTCCCAGCGCGAAATGGTGCGACTGGAGACCCGGAGCTGTTCGGCCAGCGCTTCCTGGGTCAGCTCCTTTTCCTTTCGAAGCTGCTTCAGAAACGAGCCGATCTTGCCTTGATCCATGGGTTTGTGTCCTCCTTTCGGCGCTATGATAGGGCCTGCACCTGCATTTTTCCACGACACAAAGCGAGAAATGCCGTGAAAAAGGAACCGGACATCCGTGTCCGGTGGCGTTTCACCCCTGTTTTGGCCGTCCATGGGCTGTCCTTGGAATGATACCACAGAAATACCGGGATGACAACAGAAAGTTGTTCCCCACTTGCAATAGTCACCGGTTACCGAGGGAGGGGGCTACGGATTCCTCGCCGCGCCGCGAAACGGCACGGAGGAGGAGGTCGCCCACCGGAGGAAGCAGAAATCAAAACATAAAAGTATCTGTTCAGTCGCCCTCTTCTCTGCGTAGGGCGGCCAGACCTCTGGCCGCCGGGAGTACGGCAAAAACAAGGAGCGTGGCGGCCTGGGGTCAGGCCGCCCTACGGGGCGACTGAACAGATACACATAAAATTGGAAATGCCCTGCCAGATCATAGCGGTCTGGCAGGGCGTGCTTTTTGAAGTCGGGGCGAAGATCGGACAGACTTCTGTAACTGGTTGTTTGACGTTGCAAACATACGCTCAACAAAGAAACTTCATTTATGCTTAGCGCTCTAAGATGTCTTGAATAATAGAACAGATATGAGACAGGTGCTTTCGATTTAGTTTTTTTAGAAGCTGAATTGCTTGCGCTAACTCCTGCGGTGCTTCTGCTGAGAGATCAAAAAACTCCGAGGGAGTTATTCCAAAGTATTCGCAGATATATAGAATCCCGGATAATGACGGCCTGGTTTTTCCTGTTTCAATATTGTTAATATATCCGGGATTCTGCCCAAGAGAAAGACTCATATCCCGTGCTGAAACACCCTTCTGAATTCTGAGTTGAGCGATTCTTGCTGCTACATCTGTTTCTTCCATTTGAACACTCTCCTTAAAACGTCTGCATCCTATATTACCCTATAGATCACTCAATAATATGTGCTTAAAACCAATATAATTCTTGACATATTTGTTTATAGCTGTTATACTATTATTGGCGATGGTTAATAGCCAATAGATTAACAGACGTTTTTCAACACTGATGTGTAACAGACAGGAGGAAATAGTTATGCAGGAACCATATCAGCAGCAGCAAATGGTATCGGAGAAATCCAAAGGAACGGCAGCCGTACTCTGCTTCTTCTTTGGATGGTTGGGAATTCATCGGTTTTACGTGGGAAAGACAGGAACTGGCTTACTCTGGATGTTTACGCTTGGCTTGGCGGGGCTCGGTGAGATTATCGATTTCATCATGATCCTTTGCGGGTCATTTACAGACAAAAACGGTGCGGCGCTAAGGTGATCCCCGTACTGACTGGACAGAGAATATGACGAATGTTGGACTCGTTTTGTCTGGCGGCATGGCGAAGGGCGCCTTTCAGGTTGGCGCCCTTCGCGCTATTTCCGAGGTGTTTCCGCCGGGAACTGTTAACTATATCAGCGCGTCATCCATTGGAGTTTTGAATGCTTATTCGTATGCGACCGGCCATTTGGACTGGGCGGAGCAGATGTGGGAGAGCGTTTGCGCGGATGGGTGCAGGAGGACGATCACACAAATGCTGCGCAGCAGCCTGCTCCAGAATAATATCCAAATGATAGTCGGGGACGCGCCAATTGAAGCGGACGTGTTCTACTGTACGTTACTTGACGTGCTGAAACGCAAGGTGGTGTATAAGAATTTAAAACCGATCCCAAATGAGTTGATCTCCCAATACCTCCGCGCAAGCGTTGCAATGCCGTTGTACAACCGTGCCGTACGGATTGAAAACACACTGTATTTTGATGGGGCAATGGCGGACAATATCCCGGTTTTCCCGCTGATGAAGCATAGACTTGACTATTTGATCTGCATCTATTTTGACGATGTATCCTACCGATTTGAGGACGAGTATTTTGACAACAAGATCATAAAGATCACTTATCCGAGCCAGACAGTACTGAGCCAATCCTTATTCTTCCGCAAGGAGGGGATAAAAAAGATGATCGACGATGGATACATAAGGACAAACAGAATTCTTCGGCACGTTATTTCTGACAGCTGGGAGAATGTTTCGGGAATCTATCAGAGAATCGAAAGTGCGGAAAGCGAGAAGGAAAAGACGATCCGTGTTACCGGGGACGTGCTGGTTACGAATTTGAATAGAATTGCTAATAAAATAGCAGCAAGAAAAATAGAACTGTAGCACAGATGCTGCTGAAAACGTAAAGCAGGAGGGCAAATCATAAATGAATAGAATGAACGTGAACCGAGTGATCATATCGCTGTTTGGCGCGGCGTTGCTGTTATTGTCCGCCTGCAGCGGCAACACACAAAGAGTGGGAAAAGATACAGACAGGAAAAATGATTTAAGCGGAGAATATGATTACGTTTTGTGCGAAGGAACGGACAGCTCTGGGGCGAATTACAAATTAGTGGTAAAGCAGGAGGAAAGCGCGACCGGATCCAGCTTGTCTATGGGCGTGATTAAAGATGCAGCCTGGGAAACACCGCTGTCCGCGTCATTCCCTTTTATTACTGCGGTACAGAACGAGGGGGCGTCATTTGGAAATATGTCCCAGGACGGCAGCAGAAACACAATAATTAGGGATATGTGGTTTATCGACTCGGGTGCCTTCCTGTTTCAATATGGCACCAGATCTACAACTACAGATGTTCATTACGCAGTGATGATCTATAATTGTTCGAGTAAAACGACCATAACAATCAACGAATTTGACGACATTGTCAGAGGAAATAAGTTCTACGGTACTTATACTAAAAACAACTGTATAGAAGCATCTTTCAGCAATGGTAAGGCTGATTCATTTGGAGAGATAGTTTCTTATGACGGCGTCCTTACTATGGTGGAAATCCACAAAAACGGGATTTACTTGGACGATTGCACATTTGACTCTTATCTTCTCAATTTATCGGATTTCAGCAAAACCTATATTGCAAAGAATACGACCTACCGTGCTGCTGGGCCGTATTCGGAAGGAATGATACTGTTTTCTGACCAAAAATTCTATACCAAGGACGGTGCGGTTGCAATTGACCTGAACAGCCTGGGATACAATATTGACAGCTTGGGACAATGTCGGTTTGAAAATGGGCAATACAGCTTTGTTGCGGTTAACGACATCGGATCAAAATACCGGGTCACCATTGATAAAAGCGGATCTATATTGAGCGAACAAAAAGAATAGCTTTTCAAGAACCGTTGGAATACAGACAGAGGTATGCGATGACACTGAAGCAGAGGCAGAAATATTTTACAAACAGGAAAGCGTCCGGCGCGATTGTTATGATTGCATTGGGCTGTCTGTTGACCCTGCTCGGAATTGAAAACAGCAAAGAGTTGTTTGCTTGCTGTCCGATCGGAGCAGGAATGGCAACGCTCGGCATTGCCGTTTATTGGAGATTCAAATCAACCATATCAGACGCAACAGTGGATTCATTTTGTCATCAAATGGCTGACAACTATTACTCGGACGTCATCCGCAAATTAGAAACGCAAGGGATCCAAGTTCAGCATTCGATGTATACACAAGAGTATTTGTTTGAAAACCATTTTCGTGCGAGATTAAGTCGAATGGGGAAAGACGGATTTCAGCGAAGCAGTATCTATTCGTCAAGCTGCTTTCTGTTTGACCTGGAGGGAGTGCTTCATTATTTCAAAAGCGATTGGTCGCTCATTTCCAATGAGCACTTTGAAACAGAAAAAAAGTATCCGTCCTTTGAAATACGCCTAACGTCGACGATAACAAGAAACCAGGTCAAGATGCTCTGCGTAAGCCTTCCGGACAGGGAAACGATTTGCTTTTCTGAGGAAACAGGAAAGACCTTCTTGCAGTATTTGACCGATGCGCAGACCCGCAGCTCATAGCTCGGCCTGCGGTGGTGTCTAAGGTATCCGACTGCCAACTGGATGGGACGCAGGGCTGACAGTTTTCCGGCCAGCCATTCAGAAGAAATCGAAACGTAAAATGCAGAGCGGATAACAAGAAGCTGCGGCGCGTCACTGAGCACAAAAGACGATGGGCCAGCCTTGCGGCTGGCCCGGAAATATCGCTCCAACGTATTGACATTCTCCAATTATGTGGATAAGCGTGACAAGTGCGACAACAAACGTTCCAAGCTGGAACAGCTCAGAAAGAGAAATCGTCATACCGATCACCTCCCTTCCGCTTTGTCGGAAGGGAGAAGTTTTTTCCCTTCCGCAGAAGGGACGCCGCCTTCCGGCTCCGGGAGGCTTCGGCCCCAGAATCATAAGAAAAGTCAATGATCTCCTGTGGTTCTGCGACTGACTGACCACTATATCTTGTGGCGGAAATTATTCGCAAAACTGCCATGGGAATCTGTACAATCTTTTCTTGAAAAATTTATAAAAAATGTCAAAAATCTTCTTGACATTCAGCCGTGTGTGTAGTATAGTATGGAAGCTTGCGAACGGGATACCTGCGCGCAGGCACTGCGATGAAGCGGGAGATTGCGTGGAAACACGGTAACTTCCGCGGAGTATGTCCGGTCATCGGGCGGCTGAGAAGAGACTGAACGCGGCGTATATCGCCCCGTGAAGCGCTTGGCCGACAAAGTCGGCCAATTTTCATGCACGGGGAATGATACGCACGGCAAAGCGGACAGAAACTTCCCGACCGTACCCAGCGAGACAAACGAAAACTGAGTACGATTATTTAGGAGGAAATCAACATGGCAAACCAGGAAATGATCCGTATCCGCCTCAAGGCTTACGATCATCAGCTCATCGACTCCAGCGCGGAGAAAATCGTCGAGACCGCCAAGCGCAACGGCGCTTCCGTCTCCGGCCCCATCCCCCTGCCCACCAAGAAGGAGATCGTCACCATCCTTCGTGCGGTCCACAAGTACAAGGACTCCCGTGAGCAGTTCGAGCGCAGAACCCACAAGCGTCTGATCGATATTCTCAACCCCAACCAGAAGACCGTGGAAGCCCTCATGGCTCTCGACCTTCCCGCCGGCGTTGAGATTGAGATAAAGCTGTAATCGGATTTAACCCACATCTTATTACAGTTGCCCGCCACAGTCTGTCATTCGGACGGACGGGTCAAGTTGGCAGACCGACGGCACCCAATGGCCGCGTATGTCAACCAATAACCTAAAAAAGGAGTAAACATCATGCAGAAAGCTATCATCGGCAAGAAAGTGGGCATGACCCAGATCTTCGATGAGACCGGCCACGTGGTCCCCGTTACCGTTATTGAAGCGGGTCCCTGCGTCGTCACTCAGAAGAAGACCAACGAAAAAGACGGCTACGCCGCTGTGCAGCTGGGCTTTGAGGACATCAAGGAAGTCAAGCTCAGCAAGCCCGAGAGAGGCCACCTCTCCAAGGCCGGCGTCGCCTTCAAGAAGCACCTGAAGGAATTCAAGCTGGAAAAGGCCGCCGAGATGAACGTCGGCGACGAGGTCAAGGCTGACGTCTTCGCCAAGGGCGATCACATCGACGTCACCGGCACCTCCAAGGGCCACGGCTACCAGGGTGCCATCAAGCGCTTCGGCGCGCAGCGCACCCCCACCTCTCACGGCGGCGGCCCCGTCCACCGTCACGCGGGCTCCATGGGCTCCACTTCCACCCCCGCCCGCATCTTCAAGGGCCACATCGGCGCCGGCCAGATGGGCAATGAGCAGACCACTGTTCAGAACCTCATCGTGGTTAAGGTTGATCCCGAGCTGAACATGATCGTGGTCCGCGGCGCGATTCCCGGCCCCAAGGGCGGCATCGTGTACCTGAAGAACACCGTCAAGACCATCCATGTTGCGAAGGGTGCCGCCGGCATCAGCAACAACCCGCAGAAGGCTTCCGCCCGTGTCAACCCGCAGAAGGCTTCCGCAAGAGGCTAATGAAAGGAGAGTAACACACCATGACGACGAAAGTTTACAACATGTCCGGCAAGCAGGTCGGTGAGGTGGAGCTCTCTGAGGGCATCTTCGGCATCGAGCCCAACGTCTCCGTCATGCACGACGTGGTCAAGAATCACCTGGCCAACTGCCGCCAGGGCACGCAGTCCGCGCTGACCCGCGCTGAGGTCTCCGGCGGCGGCAAGAAGCCCTGGAGACAGAAGGGCACCGGCCGCGCCCGTCAGGGCAGCACCCGCGCCCCCCAGTGGACCCACGGCGGCATCGTCTTTGCCCCCAAGCCCCGCGACTACAGCTACCGTCTGAACAAGAAAACCCGCCGCCTGGCCCTCAAGTCCGCTCTGAGCGCCAAGGCCCAGGCCGGTGAGATCGTAGTGATCGACGCCATCCAGATGAACGAGATCAAGACCAAGATCTTCAAGAAGTTCCTGGAGGCGGTCAACGTTGAGCGCAAGGCCCTGGTGGTCACCGCCGAGGCCGACGAGCTGGTCGTCAAGTCCTCCCGCAACATCGAGGGCGTCAAGACCACCTTCGCCAACCTGATCAACGTCTACGACATTCTCAACGCCAACCAGCTGGTGCTGGACAAGGCCGCCCTGGCCAAGATCGAGGAGGTGTTCGCATAATGAAGAGCGCATACGATATCATTCTGAGGCCCGCCATTACCGAACAGTCCATGGAGGCCGTTGAGCAGAAGCGGTACGTATTCTACGTCCTGCCCACCGCCACCAAGACCGAGATCAAGGCCGCCATCGAGGAAATCTTCGGTGTGAAGGTCGCCAAGGTCAACACCCTTCGCATGGACGGCAAGGAGAAGCGCCAGGGCGCTTACCCCGCCGGCCGCACCGCCTCCTACAAGAAGGCGATGATCAAGCTCACCGAGGACTCCAAGACCATCGAGTTCTTCGAGGGCATGGTTTAATTCAAATCTCAAAAAGGAGCGTAACGCAAAATGGCATTGAAAACATTTAAGCCTTATACCCCCGCGAGAAGAAACATGACCGTTTCTGCCTTCGAGGGCGTGGATAAGAAGGCTAAGCCCGAGCGCGGCCTGGTTGAGACTTTGAAGAAGCACTCCGGCCGCAACAACTACGGTCACATCACCGTCCGCCATCAGGGCGGCGGCAACAAGAAGAAGTACCGCATCGTGGACTTCCGCCGCGACAAGCTGGACGTCCCCGGCACCGTGCTTCGTCTGGAATATGACCCCAACCGGACCGCGTACATCGCCCTGGTGGAATACACCGACGGCGAGCGCCGCTACATCCTGGCCCCCGTTGGCCTGAAGGTCGGCGATCAGGTCCTGTCCTCCGCCGCGGCTGACATCAAGCCCGGCAACACCCTCCCCATCGCCAACATCCCCGTGGGTACCATCATCCACAACATCGAGCTCGCTCCCGGCCGCGGCGGACAGCTTGTCCGTTCCGCCGGCGCCGCCGCCCAGCTCATGGCGAAGGAGGACGAGCTTGCCCAGGTGCGTATGCCCTCCGGCGAGTTCCGTTATGTGCGGATGAACTGCATGGCCACCATCGGCCAGGTCGGCAACCTGGAGAACGCCAACATCCACATCGGCAAGGCCGGTCGGAAGCGTCACATGGGTATCCGTCCCACCGTCCGCGGTTCCGTTATGAACCCCAATGACCACCCCCACGGCGGCGGCGAGGGCCGCGCGCCCGTTGGCCGTCCCGGTCCTGTCACTCCCTGGGGCAAGCCTGCTATGGGCCTGAAGACCCGGAAGACGAAGAACCGCACCAACAAGTTCATCATCAAGCGCAGAAACAGCAAGTAAGGAGGAAATGAAACAATGAGCAGAAGCATTAAAAACGGCCCG
>JAEEGH010001313.1_pt1 | contig 72470 bp, 67 predicted proteins | sample 9134181 | NCBI WGS metagenome assembly JAEEGH01 (sample SAMN16246544, study PRJNA631951) | gut metagenome | biome: gut microbiome; feature: rumen; material: DP-attached | host: Bos | place: Iran: Karaj | collected 2018-10 | reverse complement strand
AGCTCCACGTGAGTTCCCGATCGTCAACATCATAGATCAGATAGGTAACTGCCGTAGAGAGCAGAACGGCAACAATTGCTATCGCTATGATTCTTTCGATCTTCATGGATAACGAACTTCATGGGATTTATCTGAGATAACGTATAAAATCTATGCATGTTAAGTCTTTCCTGGAAGCATGTGCTGGTATCCTTGTGGTCTTGGCAGACCTTCGCGAAGATCCGAATCGAAGAACCTAAACAGACAAAGGCTGAGAATAAAGGATCCCTAGGAAGACTGTTCGGAAAGAATGGGTGAAGTAGCAAAAAAAAACACGATGCTCGAATCAGTCTCGCCCGTATCTTCATTCTCCCGGGCGAGGCAGCCTCCTTAATCATTTCCTCTTTCGCTGTACACTTATTTTTTGATTGAATGAGCAGGATTTCCGGCATATACAGAATCATCAAGTATATCTTTGGTAACTACCGATCCTGCACCTATCACGCACCTGTCGCCTATTGTGACGCCGGGAACAATGGTGACATTGGCGCCGATCCAGCAATCCTTGCCGATCGTTATCGGCTTCCCTTTGACTAAATGCTTTCTTCTCTCCATACTGTCCATAGGGTGTACTGATGTGACGAAATGGCAGTCTGGACCGATCTTGCTGTAGTCGCCGATGGTGATGTCAGCAGTATCGAGGAAAGTACAGTTGTAATTCACGATGACACCTTTTCCAAGATGTACGTTGAATCCCAAGTCGCATCTGAAAGGGAATACAACAAATGTGCCCTCATTCAGCGGACGGCCCGTGATGTCTGCCATGGCAGCAATCATCCCTTCGCGGTCCATCACGGTGCTGTTATAATGTTGGATTTTAAGGCTGCAGTTAACAAGGTTTTCATCATATTCTCTGTTAGTTTCTGGGCTTGTCCAGACATCATCATTGGTCTTCTGGTTCGGCAGACCGTCCATGTATGTCAGGATGATTTGATATTAGAAAAACTGATGCCAGTCATCCGCAGACCGTTTGCTCCTGATATCTGGTTATACCATTTATTATATTGAATTGTAATAACGGGTCATTATGAAGGGCCGTATCCTGCCAAGGAAGGAGCTATCAGAGCTGCCTAAGACTGTCCACGGAGGACAGGCATGGAGATTGGAGGGGGTAGAGGATTTCAGTCATAACCTCAATCCGTTCGGACCTCCGGAGAACATAGGCGAGATAATAGCTTCAGCGGTCAAGGACATCGGCCATTATCCCGATGATTCTTGTGCAGAGCTGAAGGAGACGGTTTCCAAGGTCTTCAACATCGATGTCGACTGTATCACGGTCGGCGCGGGGTCATCAGATATCATCAGGAATTTCCCCAACACATTCTTCAAACCCGGGGATACAGTGGTTCTGAACAGGCCAAGTTTCGCCGAATATGCGCAGCAGTGCAGGATAGTCGGGGCGAACATACTGTGGAATGAGCTGAAGCCCGAAGACGATTTCAGGATCGATCTGGACTCTCTGATGTATAACGTAGGGGACAGCAGCAAAGCCCTTTACATATGCAATCCCAACAATCCCACCGGAAGGGTGGAGCCCAGGGACAAGATAATGAGCATAGTGAGGGAATGCGAGGATCGCGGGATCATGGTGTTCCTAGATGAAACCTTGCTCGAACTGGTCCCCGGTTATGCTGACATCACGCTGTCAGGAATGGTCGATAAATTCAGCAACCTGGTAGTCGCCACCTCCTTGACGAAATCATTCGCAATCCCCGGAATCAGGATCGGTTTCGGTCTGTCGAATCCGGATATAATATCGGAGATGGAGAAGGTGAGGATGACCTGGAATGTCGGCCAGATAGAGCAGACAGTCGCCAATGTCCTTCTCAGGGATTATCTCGATTACGTGGATCATGCTGCCGCAGTCATGGGCGAAGAATCAGAGATATTGAACTCTTCATTGAACAGCATCGGTTTCCCGGCAGGACCGGTATCGGATTCGTTCTTCTATTTCAACGACATCAGCTCTCTGGAAATGGATTGTGCCGTTTTCCAGAAGAAGATGCTCTCCCACGGCATCATGGTGAGGGATTGTTCATCCTTCGGACCTCAATTCTCATCTTATGTGAGATACAGCGTAAAGGACAGGGAACGTAACTGCCGTTTCTTGGCGGCAGTCGATTCCGTAATAAACGGGTGATCCCTTGGAATTATGGCTGGACGCGCTTGCTATAATCGTTCTGGCCATAGCGATAGACCGTTTCATAGGGGATGTTCCCAATGCCATCCATCCCCTCAGATGGATGGGGAATCTACTGGATGCGATTGATAAGAGGATCAAGACCAGGGACAGGGCATCCACATCCGTCATCGGTTTTCTCTCGTACCTGCTGGTTTTTATCATATTCGGTGGGATCGGGATCCTATTGATTGCACTCATTCATGGGCTGGTCTCAGACTATGATGATGTTTGGGGAGAAGTCGCTTGGATTATCATTTCCGCATTCATCTTCAAGATTCAGTTCGCCATTTTCTCATTCAGGAAGCATTGCAACCCAATCTGTGAGGATCTCGATGCAGGAAGGGTGGAGGATGCCGCCGCCAAGGTCCAGATGATCGTCAGCCGCAACACCAAAGGGATGGATGCGGAGCATATCGCATCCTCCTGCTGTGAGACCGTGTCCGAGAATCTTGTGGACAGCATACTGTCCCCTACATTCTATTTCGGACTCCTAGGTATTCTGGGTTCAATCATGTTCAGGTGTTCCAATCTGATGGATGCAATGTGGGGTTATCTCAATGACAGGTACGGAAGGTTAGGATTCTTCCCTGCCAAATTCGATGATGTCCTCGGTTGGTTCACATCAAGGGTATCACCATTCTTTGTAGCTTTGGCAGCTTTGTTCCTACGTATGGATTGGAGGGCGGCTGTACCTGCTGCAAGAGAAGAGCACACGAAGACCCCCAGCCCGAACAGCGGGTGGCCGATGACAGCCGTATCGGCGGCTTTGGGCATCTCGATGGAGAAGAGGAACGTATACGTCATGGGGAAGGGACCGCTACCCACAACAAGGGATGTCCAGCGCTGCATGAGGCTGGTCGAATTGACATCTATATTGTTCATGCTCCTGATCAGTTTCCCGTTATACGCATTCTTGGGGATACATGTTCAACTGTTCTTTGAGGACCTCATTCTCTCCGTATTACCTTTATAAGTGAGAAACACATCAGATGTGTACTGGTCAGAACATCCATCCAGCTAAGACGAGGATTTTCAATGGGCGCACTGAGAGCATTGGTATCATTCTACACGATCTTCCACATGAATATCACGCAGGAGGACATGGATGATATGGAGACAAGGTTCCATCTGACACCTCTTGTTGGTCTGATATTTGGATTCCTCGTGATGCTTGTTTCGATATTCATGCTCGTGCTCTCGGAGACCATAGGCTTCGGTAACGGTTTCGTGACAGCAGTTCTTGTGCTTCTGACAGTATATGCGGGAAGCAAATTCCTTCATTTCGACGGTCTCACGGATTTCGGTGACGGAATGATCGTATCTGGACAGCAGTCCGATCACATACGTGCCCTGAAGGATACCCTAGTCGGTGCCGGAGGGATCGGCGTGGCGCTGATCACAGTACTGTGCAGCGTTGCGTTCTATTCCATGTTCGGTAATAGGGCCTTGATGATACTGGTGTTCCCAGCTGTAGAGGTCTTCGTGAAGAATGCGATGGTCATAGCTGCATCTCTGGGAAAGCCAGGGAACGGAATGGCGGCCAGACAGGTCGAGAGGACAACGTCCCGCTCGGCTGTTCTCGGCGTGTTCGTCAGTATATTCGCACTCATCATCCTGTTCGCAGTGGGCGGGCTGTTCCTCAATATCTATTCGGAGATCCCGTGGAATGAGATCCTGCCGATGATGTTCATCACAGCAGTGTCCGGATTTGTCATTTCGGCGATAGTCGGCTGTGTGATGGCAAGGACGGCCAACAGGGTCTTCGGAATGGTCAACGGGGACATCCTCGGAGCGACCAACGAAGTGTCCAGACCATTCCTTGTGTTCTTCATAATGCTCTTCATCCAGCTCTACCTAACGGTGATCTGAGATGGAGGCGCTGGTCCATGCAGGAGGAAAAGGTACCCGCATGGGCAGATGCGGAATCGAGAAGCCGATGATGAAGGTCGGCGACAAATGCACCGTTGAAAGGGTCATAGACGCTTTGAAGGGTGCTAGGAACATCGATCGCATATTGGTCTCTGTAAGCGACAACACGCTCGAGACGGAGAAGTATCTCAAGAGCATCGGGATCGAGACTGTAAGGACCTCAGGCGATGATTTCATGGGGGATCTGCACCAGGCGCTGGAGTGCTTGAACGGAGATTATGTTCTGACAACACCTTCCGATCTTCCGCTAATTACTTCGGAGATCTTCGACAGCATCGTTGATTATTTCAATCCAAGGACTATGGATTCGCTTCTGGCGGTAATAGACGAGGAAATCGTCCGCAGCATAGGGATAACCCCGTCATATACACGTGAGGAAAGGGGAAAGCATTGGGTGCTTTCAGGTGTTTCAGTCATCGACAGGAAGAAGACCTTGGCAGGTGAATACCTCTCTGAGACCTTGTACGAGACCAATTGGCCCGAGCTTTCGGTCAACGTCAACACACAGTTGGAATTGGATCTGGCCCGTTCCTACCATAAGGAATGATCAGTCGAATTCCATTATACCCTTGTAGATCTCGTGGACCTTATCCCTCAGATCGTCTGCAGTGATCTTTCCCGCACTCGTTATGATCGCGCCTACTGAGGATCCTCCGCATCCCGTTCCTTCCTTGATGTATCCCCACTCATAGGCCTGGAGTCCTTCGTAGGGGCTGTCCGTGTAATCCACATTGACGTAAAGGATCGGGATCCTGTCCGAGATACAGTCCATTATCTTCTTCATGTTGGAGTTGGGATCGTTCATCAGCCATCTGGTGGTCCCCTGCATGAAGTTTCCGACGATCTCCGGGTGGAGTTTCACTGCCGCAGCCATGACTGCTGCAAGCTGAGTTCCTCCGCCTACGATGACAGGCACATGTTTGGCCGCACCGCAGAGGATTCCGACATTGGCGGGCATCATCGGGTCGCCGAAGCATTCTATCGCCTTCAGCGGTTTGTCTGCATAATCTCCTGGGGAGATCCCGGCAGTCTCCAGGGCCTCTTTAACGAGTTTGCTCTTGAGCTCCTTGGGGTTCTTTGGCGAACTGCTGCTGACCAGATTCTCCTTCAACACTCCCATGGCTGTCATTACTGCCAGAGCGGTGGTCGTGCCTCCTGCGCAGCTCTCGCTGATAATCACGAATGCATTGTCCCTGGCCAGCTGCTCTCCGAGCCTGTATCCCTTCTCATAGATGGTCCTTACATTCTCGACTGCGTGGGCCGTGGTGATCTTCTGGCCGCATTTTCCTCCGAGGTAGAAGCGCGGTATGTCCGGTTCGACATAGCATCCTCCGTCCACGATGAAGAATTGCATTCCTGAAAGGTCAAGCGCTGCCTTGGTAAGGGTTGCTGGAGTCGGGATTCCTCCTGGGTTGATGGGGACGCCTTTGATACAGGTTGTCTTCCCGTTGACCAGCAGTTCGGCATCTGCAGCGCCAGTGTATAGGGTAAGTTCGGGAGTGTCTCCCGCATCCGATACCCCTGGGATGCTGGATGTCATGGTACTGGCCACCGTGCAGGTGAATACTCCTCTCTTTCCCCAGATGCGGGAAAGGATGTCTTTTGCGATTTTCTCATCCCCGTACAATCCCAGAGATGGCGGTATATCGAATTCTGTCATTTGATTCACCTTTTGTTGGTCAGCAGCATGTTGACCAGATTATTGAGCGGAAGGATCTCATCTTCCTTTCTGCCCAGGTCGATGGTGGTCCATAGCGGTACATTCATTAAGATATGTTCTCCCGTGACACACGAAGTTCCGTGGTCCACGAAATAGATGATGTTGTCTACGTCCGAGAAGTATTCGGACATGAGCCTGTCCGTTCTTTCGAGAATCTCTTTCTTCTTGAACGGATCCTTTTGATGGCCGTATTCATCCACCTCATCTATGTGAAGGAATACATCCCCATGCTTCAGGGCTTCTTTGGCCACGGGGAACCTGTCCTCCACCTTTTCTACATGCTGGAAGGCGCATCCTAGTGAGGCGCATACGCCTAGCGCGGTAGGGCTGTTTGATATGACTTTCATGTTGTTGATCGAAGGGATGATATCATATTGTTTCCCGAACTTCCCGCATCCCCAGGGGTAATCGGTGATCCCTCCCATGTCGTTCCATACAGCCCTTAGGAATTCTCCGAGTTTTCCGGGAATCCTGATCAGAGGCGCATCGACAGGAGGTCCGGGCAGTTCAGGGACGTAGTCCGATTCCATAGTCAGGATCGCCCTTCCGCCGATGAAGTACCTGATCTGAGGGTCGTATTCGTCCAATATGTGGAGGTTCTTGTTCACCGACGCAATCAATTCATCTTTGAACTCATCGGCATGATACGACCAATGGATCATGTTGTTATGGATCTCTGCGGGGCTGAGCCTGTAAGCTGTCCTCTTGGGATCTTTGATATCCAAAAGACCGACACCCATGGCCTCGATCGCAGCTCTGGACATCTCCGGGGGATGTCCTGTGAAGAATTCGTTAAGGAACAGATGTGTGTATCCGCGTCCTGTCGTCGTGTATCTATGACAGGCTTTGGATTTGAGGAAAGGCATATCTGCGGCCTCGTAAGGCTTCTTTCCGCCCAATAACGGATTGGGATGGTCCTCAGCCCCGTCGAGGAGCACGAATAGCACATTGCTCATTTTATCTGAGAATTGGACATGTATTCCAGAGATAAAGGCATATGGATGGATGTAGCCACCATCTCATAATAGGTTTTTTTCAAAGACGGTTCGCCGCTATAACTGCCTGGCCTATCGAAACCCCACCGTCACCGTTGGGAACTTCGTTGTGAAGGATGGGTTGATGATCGGTGCTCGATACAAGCTCTTTGAACATATTCGTGATCGTACTGTTGTAGGAGACTCCGCCGGTGATCCCTATGCAGTCTATACCCGATGAATCCGCCTCGTCCGATGCTGATTGGACAAGCTTCTCCATGATGTTGTACACGATGGAGTACGCGACGTCCTCCTTCTTCTCCTTGGTCTTATGGAAAAGGTGTGCGGTCCTTACGCAACCATTTACGACATCTGTCTCAAAACCTTCGACCAGCTTTCCTCTGGCCAGCAGCGGCTCGAGCTTCATGGCGGGCTCTCCGTCGTATGTCCTGTATTCACAGACTCCGAGCCAGTAGGAAAGGGCGTCCAATATCCTTCCGAACGAAGATGTGCGGACACTGTTACCCATAAGCTTTCTGAGGATGAAGGCTTCCTTGTCCGTGAAACTGTTGTTCTCGACTCCATTCATCTCGTCTATCGCGAACTTGAGCCTCCTGAGGTCATAAAGTGCCCTCTCGGATCCAAGCAGAGGAATGGTCTCCAGATGGGCGATCCTCTTGTAGGAATCAAAATCAGCCTTCAGCACCTCTCCGCCCCAGGCCGTGCCATCGTCGCCGTGGCCGGTACCGTCCAGGGTCAGAGCGACACAGGATTCGACTCCCGAGTCCACCATCAGTGAGGCGGCATGGGCCCAATGATGCTGTATTTCTATCAGTTCCGCTCCGAATTCTTGGCTCAATCTCTTTCCCAGCGGTCTGTTGGAGTATCCCGGGTGAAGATCGATGGCGAATATCGATGGTTTGCAGTTGAGGAATCCTATCTGCGTTCTGACGGCCTCTTCCAGGTATTCGGGCACACCGATCTTCTCCCCGTTCCCGATATACTGTGTAGGCCAGATGTTACCATCTAATGCTACAGCGGCAGTCAGATTCTCCTGGGGGCCGAGGCCGACCGCGCAGCCTTTCGGAGATATCGGGAGATGATAAGGGACGTTGCCTCTGGACCTGCGGATGTACTGCGTATTGGTCCCCATAGCTCTGACAACAGTGTCGTCCGCACGATTCAGGATAGGCTGGTCATGCAGTAGGTACAGGTCTGCCCCTAGTTCCTTGATCCTTGAATCGTCTACGATCATGGGTTCCCCAGGGATATTGGCTGATGTCATGACCAGAGCATCATGATTGAGCTTTGAGAAAAGTAAGTGATGCATCCCCGTGTATGGTAGGAACATCCCTATGTTGTCAAGGCCGGGAGAGGCAAGCTCAGTCTGATCAGACGGCTTCTTCCTGACCAGTACGATCGGTCTGTTGGGCGAAGTGAGGAGCATCTCTTCGAACGGTGTCGGGTCCCCGTAATTCTTCAGAGATTGTATGTCCCGTGCCATTATGGCGAAGGGTTTCTCCTTCCTGCCGTACCATTCCCTGAGTTTACCGAGATTGTCCAAGGTACAGCAGATATGCATGCCTCCCCAGCCTTTGACCACTGCTATGCAGCCAGCGTCGAGATTCTTTGCCAGAGATGCGATCGGGTCCGCCGTATTCATAGGTGCCTTGTCGTTCTCCAAACGATATCTGGGTCCGCAATTCGGACAGCATATCGTCTGATGATGGAATCTTCTGTCAACGGGATCCTTGAATTCCTTCATACAGTCTGGACAGAGGGGGAACGAGTCCATCGATGTAAGGGGACGGTCATAGGGCATACCTTTCAGCAGGGTGAAGCGCGGACCGCAGTTGGTGCAGGTCGTAAAGGGGTAGTTCCTGCGTCTTCCGGGAGACAGCATCTCTTTCAGGCAGTCGTCGCAGATGGCGCTGTCAGCAGGAATGGAGGCCCCTTCCCCGAGCTGTTTGGACATGTCGATGCTGAAACCCTTGGGGCCTCTGTAATCCGATTCCTGACAATCGACAGATTCTAAAACGGCCAGTGGTGGCAGGTCTTCCTTGATGGCTTTCAGCAGTTCCTATCCGCGGTCAGTGTCTATGACGACATCGGAACCGTTGTTCCAAACGCTGCCAGAGGCTCCGACCTTTACGGCCGAACGGTATACGGTCGGTCTGAAGCCGACACCCTGGACAGTCCCGCGGATTAGGATCCTCATGGCCGGCATATCTCAATTCACATTATAGATAGGTTTGGCAGAGCGTGACTGATCAGGCCATCTATTATCTATGAAGAGGGACAATCAAACGCTCAGTGAGACTATGGAGAAGACCAACCCTATGAGGCATTTGGATAGGCTCAAGATCCCTTACGAGGCCATATACTACGACGGGCAGGGCCTTAATGGAATGGAGATCGCAGAGGCAAATGGCCAGGACCCCAACAGGGTATTCAAGTCTCTGATGACAGTAGGGAAGGAGAAGTGCTACTATTGTTTCCTTGTCCCTGTAACTGGCGAACTGGATCTGAAGAAGGCCGCAGCGGCAGTGGGTGAGAAGTCGGTATCCATGCTCAAATCGGATCAGCTTCTGCCTCTGATGGGTTATGTCCATGGCGGTTGCTCTCCTCTGTGTACCAAACGGCCGGTGACGATTACCATTGATGCGACAGCACAGGATGCAGACTACATGTATTTCAGCGCAGGAAAAGTCGGGTGTCAATTGAAGGTCGCGGTGGCAGATCTGCCAAAGATGATGGAGTTCAAATTCGCAGACATCCGCAGGCCGGAATCCAGTCAGTGATGTCAGAATGCCCGTTTGTTGACGACGCATCCTGTTTTACATTATTGATTAAGGTCTGATTATTTTCCTAATTGTACAATTATTTCCCAAAGAGATAATATATCGTCACCTGTGTTTGTCACTCAGGTAATAAGATGGACAAGAAAGTAATGATTGCCGCAATCGTCGTGGCCGTCGTTGTCATCGCAGCTGTCGTAGTCGTGATGATGCCGAAAGGTGGCGATGAGCCTAAGGTCGACAAGGATTACATAGAGTTGGGATTGACCAACAATTTCTTCCCCGACCACACATGCTGTGTAATAGCAGCAAACTATCAGTTTGCACAGGATTCGCCTGAAGTCCTTGAGAAGTTCCTCGCAGGATACCATGATGGTGTCCTGTATGTTCTGGAAGCACTCGAGCACCCCTCATCCTTCAACTATCTGAACCTGGTTTCATTCACAAAGGAGAAGGTCCCCGGCCTTACCGACCAGGAGATCAAGGATGCTCTGGAAGATATCGCATATCTCTATGCAGATGACACCTACGGAAACTTGGATGTTCTTGAATCCGACATGGTCGATCTTCTTGGAGGCCTCAAGGAGGTCAAAGCACTTACCAAAGACGTGGCAGATCCCGCTGCTTTCGCAGGATACTACGTGGACGACACCTATCTGAAGGAAGCAATCAACGGTAAGAGTACATTGACCAGCAACGACAATGTCAAGGTGAAGGTATCTGTTATCACAGGAGATATCCATCAGATAGCTGTTCATGTTGCTCAGAAACAGGGATATTTCGATAACTACGGAATCGAAGTGGAGTTCGCACCAGCCCAGAACGGAGGAGGAGTCGCTACCTCTCTTCTCAACGGGGATTGTTCCATCGGATTGATGGGTGCGCCCCCTGCGACCATCAACATGGTCAACAACGGATACATCGACTCCACTGGTATCAAGGATGCCGGAAAGGCATACAACCTCGTCGCCCGTGTGAACAGTGAAGGATCCGGATTGTACATCGACAAGTCTGTCCTGGACAATGTGAATTCAGCGGTCCCCATGAGGAACGGAGTTCCGTTCTATGAGGAGAAGGACGGTGTGTTCTATGTGACAACCGACAATGCCAAAGCATGGGGCGGATTGATCATGGGAACTCCCGGAACGACCTCGATCCAGCACATTCAGCTGCTGACATTGGCCAAGGAGCTCGGGCTGAAGACTTCAATGTACACCATCGGCGAGAAGCTCCAGAGCGATACTCTGTACTATGTGACCAACCTTTCCAACTATCAGTTGATCATCACTGACATCTCGATCAACGGCGGAATTATCTGGGAACCTCAGTACCAGAAGGTCATACAGGAAGCCTGAGAAAACTTTCCGGGGCTGGATGGCCCCGGGATACTTTTTCCTAAAATCCTTATTTATCATATTTCAATATGAATGTGAGTTGAGTCGATGGTTTTCAAATACGACGAGCACAACAAATATCACAGGATGCTCAGGCTAGGGATAATCACAGCTGTTTCCCTCGTTGTATTCCTGATGATATGGTGGGCCATCTCTATTATCGCCAACAACGCAGCAATCCCGGACCCATGGGAGACGTTCGCGGCGTTGGCGGACCTCATCCAGAACGGTGATTTGGTCACAGGGAAGAGCCTAGGAGATTATATCGCAGCGAGTTTGAGCAAATTCATTCAAGGATTCCTGCTCGCTCTTGTTATCGCACTCCCTATCGGATTGCTTCTCGGTAACTTCAAGTTACTCAGAGAATTCGTATCTCCGTGGATAGAAGTTCTGAGGCCCATTGCGCCTATTGCTTGGGCACCTATCTTCATTCTACTTTTCGGTTACATAAACGGTGCGACGCTTGTCGTGTTCATCGGTATTTTCTTCCCGCTTCTGACCAACATCATCTTCGGTGTAACGAAGATCGACCCGGTGCTTGTCGATGCATCGAAGACGCTGGGCGCATCCAATCTTCAGATATTTACGAAGGTCCTGATACCCTCGACCGTCCCCTACCTCATGAACGGAGTCAAGGTCGGTCTCGGAATCGGATGGATGTGTATCGTTGCAGCGGAATTGTACGCCACTCCCCTGGGAGGAATCGGATTCTATGTGGCAAACATGATCACATACGGAGCCTTCCCGCAGGCGTTTGCCGGAATCATAATCATCGCAGTGCTCGGATTGATGACCACAGGCCTTGCAGAGTATGTCTCTAAGAAGGTCTCTAAGAGAATGGGGTTGGATGCCTGATGTCTAAGCAGAAAATCAAGATTGAAGGGGAAGCATGGGGGTCCGACCGTGTCCGTGCTGACCGTACCGATGAACTATACAAGGACATACCGGAAGGCGAGACGCTGATGGCCATCGACAATCTCCGCGTAGTCTATCAGACTGACGATAAAGAGACTGTCGCCGTGGATAACTTCACGATCGACATCAAGAAAGGAGAACTCATCTCCATCGTAGGTCCGTCGGGATGCGGAAAGACAACAATACTGCGCTGTATTGCTGGACTGCTCCAACCCACATCCGGAAAGGTGATGATGGGGGACCACGAGTGTTCTTCGCCAGGATCCGACCGCGGAATGGTCTTCCAGGATTTCGCATTGTTCCCGTGGAGAAGCGTAAGGCACAACGTCGAATTCGGAATGGAGGTTGCAGGAGTATCCAAAGAGGAGCGCAGGGAGAGGGCCCAGAAATACATCAAAGCTGTCGGTCTGGAGAAGTTCGCAGATTCCCGCATCCATGAGCTTTCCGGAGGTATGAAGCAGCGTGTAGGAATCGCACGTGCATTGGTGATGCACCCTGCCGTCATCCTCATGGATGAGCCGTTCGGAGCTCTGGATGCACAGACTAGGAACATCATGCAGGAACAGCTCACAAAGATCATCACTCACAGTGAGAGAACGATCATCTTTGTCACTCACTCAGTCGATGAGGCTCTTTATCTTTCTGACAGGGTAATCATCCTTACAAAGAGGCCTTCCACCATCTACAAGGTGGTTGATGTCCCATGGGACAGGCCTCGTGACAGGACCAATCCTGAGTTCGCAGAGATGAGGCGTATGATCCTCAACTATCTGGAAGAACAGAACGTTATGGAATGATCGAAAGATCGAAAAACAGTGGTCCGGTTCCCCGGACCACTTCTTTATTGTTTTTAGGAAATTTCAGTCGTCGTGGTGGTGACCACAGCAGCATTCGTCATGCTCGTGGTCGTGATCATGGTGATGGTGTTCATGCTCATGTTCGTGGCAGTGGCATTCCTCATCATGGTCGTGGTGATGGTGGTGCTCGTGTTCACAGCAGCACTCATCATCATCGCAGCAACACTTGCATTTACACTCGTGGAAGTCCCCGTAGTAGTTGTTGACGATCACGGTGCCTGACTTGGTGTGGATGTGCTCGCTCTTGCAGCAGTGATCATGGTGGTGTTCATGGCCGCAGCAGCATTCGTCGTGATCATGGTGATGGTGCTCATGCTCATGTTCGTGGCAGTGGCATTCCTCATCATGGTCATGGTGATGGTGGTGCTCGTGTTCACAGCAGCACTCATCATCATCCTCGCAGCAATCGCAGCAGCACTTGCAACAGCATGCGTAGTAATCGCCGTAGTAGTTGTTGACGATCACTGTCTTTCCGTGCTCATGCTCATGGTGATGATCATGATCGTGGCAGTGGCATTCATCACCATGGTCGTGGTGGTGATGGCAGTGGCATTCGTGCTCATCGATCTCATACAGGAGGCCGCTGTCATCGATTGCATCATGCATCTTGTGATGGAGCTCGTGCTCATCAACATCGAGAACAGCGGACATGAATGTGAAGTTGACCTTGTCCTGAGGGGGGAGTTCCCCATGCTTCTCGACTCCGTTTCTCAAGTCTGTAAGGTTGAGTGTGATTCCTGAACCGTCATCCAGAGTGACGGCAGCTTTGATATGGCCGAGCAGTTGTCCTGCTTCGGACTGTACCCAATTGCCGACGACAAGCATCGCACTGCAGAGCCTGGCTTCCGAATCGGCATTCCAGCATCCGATCCTTCCGGTGACTCCGGTGGCAACTCCGCCGGCTTCTTCCAAAGATGTCTTTTCTCCGCTCATTTCATCATCTCGTAAACTTCATCCAGATTCTCTCCGGTCTTGGCAGAGATCACCATGACTTTTTTGTCCGGGAACTCTTTCTTGAACCATCCGGTGATGGATTCCACCTGACCCGGTTTGGCCAGATCCTTCTTGTTGATGAGCACGAAATCCGCACCCATCATCTGTCTCTTTATGAATTCCTCCTTCTTGCTTACAAGGAGCTCGAACCTCTCTACGTCTGAGATTCCTATGATGTATGTCCCTTCAGAATCGATCCCGGAGCTGCGAACCAGTTCCTTCACCTTATGGGGAAGCGCTAATCCGGTAGGCTCTATGATGATGATATCGGGGTCAATATCTTCCTCGATATTCGTCAGTGCACTCTGCAGGGTTCCGGAAAGGGAGCAGCAGATGCATCCGTCAGGGAGTTCTATCGCATCATACCCCTCAGCTTTGAGGGTGGCGCCATCCACACCGATCTCTCCGGATTCGTTGACCAGGAGAGCGGTTTTTAGTCCACGCTTTGTGTACATGGAAGCTAGCTTCATCAGAAGGGTGGTCTTTCCACTTCCTAGGAATCCGCCCAATATGTATACGAACATAATTGTTGAGAAGAGTACACTGATATAAGGAATGTTCGTTTGTTCTTCTATATAATTCAATCTTCTTTTAAGGGAGGAATCCATGATATAGGCATAATCTCTGCTGGGTTTGATAAATGGTTAAAAACCCCTCAATTGAGGTTAAAGTTTTTACTCTTAGTCATTGATTCATACCCTGATATGTCTATCCTGATAGCGTATGATGGCAAGGCTGACACGGAGGCAGCTTTGGATTACGCCACAAAATTATCCGTAGGACTCAACGAACCGCTATACATCCTCACCGTCGCTACCAAGGAGCAGATGGATCCCGAGGATATCGATCCAACGATTCAGGAGTATATGCAGGCCGCGCAGCAGAAGGCCATGCAGGGCGGGTTATGCGATGTGCATACCATTATCGAGGTCGGAAGGCCCGACGATGTCATCCTAGAGGTTGCTGAGAGGTTCCAATGCGACGCCATCGTTGTGGGCAGGCCAGACAGATCCCGTCTGGACAGGATGGTCATGGGAAGTGTTTCTCAGAAGCTGGTGGAGAATTCCGAATGTCCGGTGGTCATCGTTCCCACTCCCGATGAAGAGGAATGAGTCTCTTCTGAACAATTTCAAATTCTGAAAAGAGCAAAAGTTTCGGATATGGGGAGGGGCTATGCCCTCCCCTTTCCGGGAATTAAATCAGTTTGCGTTGGTGACCTTGTCCATGAGTCCCATGGACTTGTTGATCTCGTCAGCGGACATGGTCATCTCATTCTCGATCTGGTAATCGGAGTGCTGCTCCATGCAGTCCACGGATGCGATGAGGATACCCTCGTTGGTCGCTGTGAACTTGACGGTGATCGGAGTGTTCTTGGTGACGTCCATGGGAAGCTCCATCATGAAGTTTCCGACAGGCGATCCCTCGATGATCTCGGTCTTCTTTCCGAGGTCGTCGTTGAAAGCTGCGTCCTCATAGATCTCGACCATGATGGTGTTCTGACCGTCATCGACGGGGTAGTAGGTCTTGACTGCCTCGATGGGCAGGACCTCGTTCCTGAAGATGATGTTGGAGATCATCTCGGATCCGTCCTCGTAGACTGCCTTGATTCCGAAGGTCTTGGACAGGACGTTGTGGACGTTGATGGCTCCCTCGACGGCTGCCGCCTCTCCTGCCGCTGCAGTGTTGGTGGCATCGGGCATGACCATGTTGGACTTGGAGAAGATGGCTGCTCCCTTAGCAACGGACTGGTCAGGGTCGTAGATGTTGATCTTCGCTGCAGGGTATTTCTCCGCGATGCTGTTCTTTACCTGGGGCATCCTGGAGGATCCTCCAACGAGGACGACCTCATCGATGTCTGCCATGGTGTAGTTCTTGGACTCGAGGACACGGTCGATGATCTCGATGGTGGTCTGGATGAGTCCCTTGGAAGCAGTCTCGAAGTCCTCCCTGGTGACGGTGAAGACGACCTTCTGGCCGTCGACTGTCAGGGTTCCCTTGGTGGATTCCGCGGTGGAAAGCCTCTTCTTGATGGTCTCTGAGTCGTTGACCAGTGCCTGCTTGACATCCTCGTTCTCGTCGAGAGCGTCCTTGTCGATTCCGGTCTCCTCGGAGATCTTCTGCTTGATGATGTTGGAGATGACTGCATCCCAGTCCTTTCCTCCGAGGAACCTCTCTCCGTCGGTGGCGACTGCAGTGAACGATGTGCCGTCGATCTCGAGGATGGTCACATCGAATGTTCCTCCTCCAAGGTCGTATACGAGCACTCTCTTCTTTCCTCCGTCAGCATTACCGAATCCGAAGGAGATGGCTGCTGCGGTGGGTTCGTTGATGACTGTGACGTCCTCGAGTCCCGCGATGGTTCCCGCGGTCTTTGTGGCATCCCTCTCGTTCTGTCCGAAGTATGCGGGACAGGTGATGACGGCCTTCTTGACCTCGCATCCGTGGTTCTCGTTGAAGTCGTTGATCATCTTCCTGAGGATCACTGCGGAGAGCATGATGGGGTTGTATGTCTCGCCGTCGATGTTGACGGTGTAGTCAGTTCCCATCTGTCTCTTGATCGATGTGATGACCCTCTCTGGGGGGTACATGACGGACATGTCCTTCGCAGGGGATCCTACGATGATCTCTCCGTTCTCGTTGAAGAGGATGACTGAAGGTGTTGTGTCTTCCTGCTCGAAGTTCTTCTCAACTACCGGGTCCCCATCCTCATCAATGTATGCAAGGCACGAGTAGGTCGTACCGAGGTCAATACCGATGCTATACTCTGTCATTCTTTTTCCTCCTTAACGTTGGCGTTCTTTTTCGTAGAGTTTCTCTTTCTCGAAGATGTTTTCTTAACGGGTTTTGCTGGAGCTTCTTCTGCCTTGGTCTCTTCGGCTGGTTTGGCCTCAGGTACCGGTTCGGGCTGCTTAGGCTCCTCGGAAGGCGTTTCCTGCACCATGTTCTCGACGTACTTGTAGACCGTGACCTTCTCTTTCAGAAGGACCCTGTTACCAAGTTTGTAACCGTCAGACAGCCTCTCGGCTATCTTTCCGTTCTTCTCCTGGTCGTTTGTCGGTACTACCTCCACGATGCGCTGATGGATCGTATTCAGTGTCTCATACGGGAAGTGTCCGATGTACACCCCTCCATCAGTTAGGATATTCTCCATATCCACTTCATACGCCTGGAACGAGGCCAGTACGTCCTTGGCGGACATGGTGTCGATCTTCTTTTCCATTCCTGCACAGAGTTTGAAGAAGTCCTCTCTCATTATCGCGATCTGCTCCATGGAGCTCACGAGTGCCTTGTTTGTGATCTCGACGTTCTGTCTGTCGATCGCATTGGTAAGGCTCTTGATCATCTCCCTGGAGGTCACGAATGACGATAGGTCAGGAACTTCTGGTGAAGTCGCCCTCATTGCGGATATCTCCGCTTTGAGTTCCTCGATCTGTGCCTTCAGTGAGGCGAGGTCATCCTTCAATTCCTCGCTGAAGTCCTTCGGGACAGCTACCGAGACCTCGTCGTGCCTGGGCTGTTCCGTCTTCTGTGCTTCAATCTCCGAATCGTCCGGTACCCTTACACTGACCCCTTGGCGGGGGTCGGTCTGCTGGAATTTCCCGGACAGGAAATTGCTGAATCTCTCGTTCATCTCAATCCCTCCCTGCTGAGCAGCCATAGGAACGGATCCTCGACCCTCTGCGGGGAAACACCTCTGGGCAGGGAACTGCCTGTGGGGTTGCATCCCAGCGCAGAGACTGCGAAGAACGCATAGTCCTTGAAGCTGCGTACCAATTGTAAGAACTCGGGCCCGACGGTCCTCCTGATGTACTCTTCCAGTTCGGCATCGATCTGGGCAAAGTTCTCCGCGTCGTACTTTCCGTATTCGCGGGGGATGTGGAGGGATGAACCCAATCCGAACAGGACCTTGCTCTCCTCCTCATTCTCAGGGATCTTCATCAGGACATCCGACTTGGTCAGACTGACCGCTATCGGGATGTCTATCTTGTCCTTGTTTTTGAGCTTCTTGTTGTTACGGATGATCTGACAGATGTTGTTCAGTATATCCGTTGCACTCGGACCCACGTTGGGCTTGTTGTCTACGTGGATCCTCTGGTTGATGTACTTGACCTGCATGGGGTCCACCAGATACACTATTCCCGAGGCCAGCGAGATGAACGCGTTGAGGTTCACCTGCATCATCCTGTTGGTGCTCACCAGATCTTCTCCTGCCGTGTCGAAGAAGGCGAATGTGAAGACCTGCGGCTTGTCCCCGTTCAGTATCCTCAGGAAGAAGATGAGGGGCTCGTGGGCATCAGGGGAGCTTCCGAAGGACAGCGTAGGCTGCAGCTTCCTCTTCTCCTCGAACAGTCTGTGGTAGTACACATCCCTGTACTTGATGGTGGTACTGTCATTGGCAGCGTTGAGCACACCGTGGAATTCCGTCGATATGACGTTCTTCAGCTGATTGATCAGTACCGCTATGTAATGGCTCTTACCGACTCCTTTGGGGCCCAGGATGACGAAGATCTTGTTCCCTTCCTCCTCGGCTCCTGGCGGGATCATGTTGTGACAGGTCGGGCACACACGGAGATAGACCGGCCTTCTGCATACGTCGCAGAACCCGGAAGAGTTCCTGATGATGTGCTGCTTGGCGATGATGGCATCCGGTCCGAACGGATCCTTTCCGAATACCAGGCTCTTCTCGCGGTCGATCTCGTTGACTCCGTTCTTGGATACGAACATCATCGCCTTCTCGTTCCTGGTGCTAATCGCGTTGGATGCGAACGTCTTGGCGCATGTCGGTCCGGTACATACGTAGTGGATGTTGTTCATGTCCACTTTGGTGAAGCAGTACGGACAGACGTAATCCCTCTTCTTGACCGGTTCCTCTTTCCTTGCCATTTCAATCACGCCTCCTGTTGTACAGCGGGTGTATGAATCTGTATAGGTTGTAGTCCTCCTCGTTGACGAAGAACGCCCTCATATGCTCCACATCAGTATGGCCTCCGAGCGTGATTCTCAGAGTGCTTCTGCCAGCTGTGAATGGGATGGATGCTTTGGCAGACCAGAGTACCTCTCCATCCTCTTTTCTCAGCGGTATGCCCTCAGCGACGCGGACGATGGCCAGCGGAGGTATGTTGGTGACGGTCGTGTCCGTCGACATATCGAGGACGGCCTCTTTCTTGCTGGCATCCAACGTGTAGCGGATCTTCTTGCATTCTGCGGAATAGACATCGATTACGATTCCCCTAGAGTACAGGACATCATTGTTGATGTTGTACGTAGCAAAGATGTTGATGCACTTCTTGGGAGATTTGCCCATAGGTATCCTGATGAGCTTGTCCTCGTTGTATTCGTCGCGGCTGACCGTGATGATCTCAGCAGTGGGATCGTTGTAGTCCTTGACCACGGATGTCGACACCACGATCTTTGCTGCGATCGCGTTGTCCGGCCAGTTCATGGTCAGGATACAGTCCTTGTTGTTGACTGTCTTTTCCACGTCCCTGAACGGTTTCAGGTTGGCCACCATGACCTCGGTCCCCTTGATACCCATTGTGCCCAGCGGGATTATGGGGTAGATGTACTGTACGGTACCGTCGGGAAGGCTGAACTTGGCCCCGTCATCATAGTCCTGTATGGTCTTGATCTCGGTCATCCATGCTTTGATGTCCTCCATCTTCACCATGTTGCCTGCGATGGCGTACTTCTTCTCTGAACAGAAGAGCTTGACAGGGTTCTTAGATTTCCATCTGGCGGTGTAGGTTCCGTCGTTCTTGTTCCACTGGATTCCCATATCGCGTATCGGTTTGGGTGCATCCAGGGGTGCTTCAGAGAATATGATTCCCTCAGATCTCTCGACCTTGTTGCGGGTCTCGTATTCTGCGACGAACAGGTAGTGGTACTTCAGGCCCCCGGTAAGACCTATGTCGTCATAGACGGTCTCACCGTTGAGCGGGATCTCCACATTGGTCCCTGTGACGCTGTCGCCTCTCCATACGCGTACGCGTGTGGCTCCGCGTGGCTTCTCGTACATGAGACGGAGTCCGCCGTCGATCTGATCGATGGTCACTTTCTCGACCTCTGCCAGGAATATGACAGGTCCGAAATGGGCGGCCTCTCTGGATAGGATGCCCCAGCGCTTGGAGTATACCGAGTAGTAGTACTCGACACCGGGCTCTAAGGTCTTGTCCGTGTAGAATGTTCCGGGAATCTCTGCCATCGGACGGGTCTCTTCCGTAACATTTGGTAACGAGTTCTTCTCCCTGTAGATGGCGTAGGTCACACCTTTGTTGTCCACGGGAGGTTCGTATTTGATCAGCAGACGTCCTTCCTTGATCTGTGCGACCGGGTCAACGGGTCCAGCCGGAGGGTACTGTTTGAGTATTCCTTTGGCCGAGGGGTGGTCAGGACATTCCTCTGCGGCGCTGACATAGAGCGCGAGCATCTCGTCCTTGTTTTCTGCCACTTCTGCCTGGTGTACGAAGACATCGGCATGCTGGACGCGTTGGGATGCTTCCTCATACTTCTGCTTGATGTCGGGGAAGTTCTGCAACTCTCCGGGATACCTGTTCATTATGGTGTCGCCGGCGCTCTTGGCCGCATAGTACTTGTTGTTCCTGTGGCTGTCGCTGACCATGTTTCTCAGGGTATTCATCGTACCCTGCTCCTTGCGGAGCTGCACCTCCATGCCGGCGATGCCCGAGAACGTTGCATAGGTAGCTTTCAGCGATACCAGGTCCTTTTCCGCTTTGGTGAGGTTTCCCTTCTGGAGGTCCATGCGGAAACTTAGTGCGAGGTTCTGTGCCTTGGACTCGCCGTCCTTGAAGTTGAACCCGCACTTGATACAGATCGAGTTGCTCGACTGCTGAGCGGTGTTACACTGCGGACATACTATCTTGAAGTTCTTACCGCAGAAGGGACAGTACATGGTGTTCTTGCCCCCGGGAACCATGTTGTTACACTCGGGGCATCTGATCATGCTGCTGTCAAGCTTGGAGAAGTTGGCAGCGATCCTCTTCTTATGGCAGAAGGTCTGCAGGATGTACAGGCACATGTCCTGATCCAATCCCCTGACATAGATGTTCAGGAGATCGTCAATGTAATTCCTGGTGATCTGCTGGCCCGTGTACTCCTTCTCGATCATCTCCATGACCGGGGCCAGGGCCTTGCTGCATCTTCCGTAGTTGATGAGATCCTTCATGTCCTTGTCGGAGTCTATGATGAGTTTGAGACTCCTCAGTACGGATATGTAGGAATCCTGGTCGGGCAGGATCTCCTGCCTGACGCTGTTCACCCTCTTCTCGCAAAGGTCGAATGCGTTCCTGATCTGCGTGAGGGAGCTGGCCTCCGTAAGGGGTTCGCACCTTATCTCCAGATCGGGGTTGTTGATCAATACGTTCAGCATCTCCACAGGGGTGTAGGCATCCACGGTGGTGAGGTTGGTGAAGGCGTTTATGACCTTCTCGTTCACGATCTTGGGGACGCCTCCTTCGGAGATGTTGGCGAGCTTCAGGACCTGCTTCTTGTCGACGCCCTCCCAGTGGAGCCTCTTGACGAAGTTGTCGAGGACTCCGGGGAGTATGATGTATCTGCCGTCGGTGAGGATGATACAGTCCAGTTTCAGTCTCTGGACCTTTCCCTCGAGGCTCTTCTTGCCTTCGGCGAACACCCTCTTCCTGAGGAGAGGGTCTGCCATGCAGCGTCTGATCTCGGGGACCTCATCCACCAACTTGTGGTATTTGAAGCGCTGGCCAGTATCGTTCTGCTTGTTTCTGAACTCGTTGGCCCACTTGACTTCCATCTTGTCGATCTTTTCGTTGATCTTGTCAAGCGTGTACTTGCTCTCATTGAAGGGATCTAGGCCCAGTAACTGACAGTAGTTGTCTGTCTTGTTAGCCATGGTAACTCCTTCAGCGAGATGCAAGACCCATATTGTCGCGGGCTGCAAGTCCCATGTTACCAGATGAGATCGCGGTCGCGATGGTACCGAAGGTGTCACCGAGCTTGTCTATGGTGGTGAACAAGGCTCCGTCGTCGACCGTGGCGATCTGTCTGAGGAACGATGTGTCGGCCTCTCCGAGTCCGACTGCGATGATGGTGATTCCGTCTGCTCTGCATCCGAGCGCCTGGTCCACCGCATTGTCCCTCTTACCCCAGATTCCGTCAGTCAGTACAACGATGATTCCTACTCCGGGCTGACCTCCGATGACTGCCCTTGCTGTGTCCAGTGGGCTTGCGTCGGTTCCTCTTCCGAGCATCTTGACCTTAAGGTCCTCGATGGAGTTGATTAGGACATCCATGTCTTCAGTGAGCTCCTGGACGACCTTGATCTTGTCACCGAAACCGATCAGAGCGAATCTTGTGTTGGGTTCTGAAAGGGTGCGGACGAAGCTGCGGATCGAATCCTTTGCGGCTTCTATAGGCTCTCCCTCCATACTCCTTGACAGGTCGACGCAGATGGCGATGTTCTTGGCGATCTTGACATCTGAGGGCTTGTCGCGGGGGTTTCCTCCCATCCATCTGATGTCGTCGGGGACGGGCTCAGACTTCACGTCCAAAGGCTCCTCGCCCTGGAACGCCCTGATGTTCACGATTCCATTCTCATCATAATTATATTCTATATCGAAGACGACTCCTTTTCCGTCGTTGTAGAATCCTGAGATGACGACCTTTGCAAGGACGTTACAGTCTAAGGGGACCCTGGATTCTCCCTGCAGTGTATAGACTTCGATCTTGTCGGTCATGTTGCCGGGTTTGATGGAGAATTGCTTCTTGCAGGTGCTGGGGACCTTGGAGTTCCTCTTGATCATTATCTCGTTTACGTATTTCTTTCCGTCCTGGCTGACGGACAGCGCACCGAGGCTGTGTGCAGTGACATCCGTGACCTGCATCGTGGCTCTCATTCCGGTAGCGTTGCTGCTGTAGAGCTCTGCTGTGATGGCCGCTCCCTTTGCAACTGCCAGGTCAGTGTCTCCGTGGGTCACGACCTCGCGTCCGGTGAAACTCTTGAGGAACTTGGCGACACCGGGCATCCTGGTCGATCCTCCGCACAGGAGGATTTCGTCGATATCCGTCCACTGCATGCCGAGGGAGTCGATCAGTTCCTCACAAACATCCTTGGTGGCGTTCATTAGGTGTTCGGTCATCGACTCGAACTCGTCCCTTGTGAGAGTGTATTTCTCGCTGCAGCCCTCGTAGTTCACAGGGATGGTGACGCTCTCTGCGATGGAGAGTGTCTTCTTGTAGCCTTCTGCAGCCACGATGAGTTCGTTCTTGGTAGGCAGGTCGTCTCTGGGGTCGACATCGAACTCGTTGGCGAATCTGTCACAGACGAATTTGACTATCGCTGCATCCCAATCCTTTCCTCCGAGTATGTGGTTACCGTTGGTACCGATGACCTCGATGGTTCCCTTAGTGATTCTGACGATGGTGACATCGAAGGTCCCTCCTCCGAGGTCGTAAACTAAGAGGGTCTTGTCAGCCGAATGTTTGTAACCGTAGGAGATAGCTGCTGCGGTGGGTTCGTTGATGATCTTGGGAACCTTGATTCCGCATGATTCTCCCGCACGCTTGGTCGCTATTCTCTGAGCGTCTTCGAAGTAGGCGGGTACGGTGATGACTGCCTCCTCTATCTTCTCCCCTGCTGCTTTCTCTGCATCCTCTATGAGGTGCTTGAGAAGCATTGCTGAGAGGTCTTCAGCAGTGTAGTCCTTTCCGTTGAAGCTGACAACAATGGATCCGTCGCCCATGTTGCGCTTGAAGGCTGCTGCGTTGACGCCTGTTCCGTTCGACTGCATGTCCTTTGCGTCTTCGCCGACAAGGATGTCGCCGTCATCCAAGAAACAGATGACGGACGGTGTGATCTCCTTACCGAATGCGTTGTTAAGCATGATCGGCTTGTTTGACGCTTTATCATATCTAGCTACTGCAGAGTATGTTGTTCCGAGGTCTATACCTACCTTCATAATCCCATCGGAAAGCCGATTATTTTCAACCTATAAAATATAAAGTATTCGGTTCTACGAAATTCGTAGCTTATAAAAGGTGACTGCTTAATTTGTTAATGTGAGATCACCTAAACAACGAATTTCGTAGAACCGGAAAATGGGCCAATTTATGGACTTAGTTTACCTTTTGTCTCATACGAATCAGCATCATTATCAGTACAATAATGACGCCTAGAGCGACCAATCCTGACACTGCCATGATCAGCTCAGTGTTTTCCAAAAACAAGTCCCTGTCAAGAATGACTATGGCGGATACGACCATGAGGATCGCAGCAAGAATCACCGCCGCATAGACCAGAGGTCCTTTTATCATGAGGTGTGGATGGATTTTCAAATAGATATAGCGATTGGCTTTATTTCATAAGAACGATAACGGTAACTATGGAAGACCCTTCAGAATACTGTATGCAGGCGGTCAACTGTTATCAATCCAATCCCGAGAGGGCAGTGGCGTTGTTTACCCGTGCAGGCGAGCTAGGGTCGCCAGAAGGGTGGTTCGGATTGGCCGAGATGAAGATCAACGGCCTGGGGACACCCGTGGATATCGAAGGAGCTGTTGAGTTGTACAGGAAGTCTGCCGAGGCAGGCAATTCTCCGGCCATGTTCAGACTGGGGAGTATGTATACGGGATCCTATGGTTATCCTGAAGATAAAGAACAATGCAGGATCTGGTTCGAAAAGGCCGCAGATTGCGGGATAGAACTTGCCTATCCTGAGATCGCTGCAATCTATCTCTACGGGTACGGAACCGATGCCAATCCGGAGAAAGCTATGCATTATTACCGTCTTTCTGCGGATAGCGGAGATGCACAATCTATGTTCATGATGGGCTACATGCTGTCAGAAGGTGTCGGTGCTCAGAAGAACGAAGGAGAATCAATCAAATGGTTCCAGAAATCTGCTGAAGGTGGGATCCCTGAGGCCCAATTCAGGGTCGCCAGATTGATAGAGGAGGGAAAGATCCCCGGAGGAGATAAGGCTGCATTGGAATGGTATCAAAAAGCTGTCGATCAAGGATTCGAACCAGCAATGTTCAATCTCGGTACCATGTATTATGAAGGCAGGGCGGTCCAGCAGGATTTCGTAAAGGCCTTTGAATTGTATGATAAGCTTGCGGAGATCGGGGATGCAGATGCACTGTTCATGACCGCCAGGATGCTTTTCGAAGGGTTAGGTGTCAAGCAGGATGTTGAGAAAGCGATGGAAAGGTTCGGGCGTTCGGCTAACCTGGGAAACCAGTTGGCGATACAGTTCCTGGATGATCTTCGCAGGAAGCAGAACACCCAATTCATCAAGATAGATGGTCTGTGATCAGTCATCCATAGGAACGAATTCGGACTTGGGCTCACCGCAGACGGGGCACTCCCAGTCATCGGGAAGGTCCGCGAATTTGACTCCAGTCTCGTCTTCATCGTAGATATAACCGCACATTGGGCATCTGTATTTCATAGGTTTAGTTACACATTCAATCTATAAAATGCGAGTGTAGGGTTAGAGAATCAATGTATAATGGAAAAGGGGGATTGCTCCCCCTTTAGTTTTCATTCCTTTTTGCAGCAATCGCAGGTTCTCTCCTCGTCGGAAGGAACTATGGGTGACCCGCACGTCTTCGAACCCGAACATCCTGAACAGTTGCAACCGCAGCTGCTTTTCCCTTTGCGGTGGTTGTTCCATAGTACGAATACGGCACCGGCCGCCAAGGCGATGACGATTGCCAATACGATTAGGTCACCCGAGCTCACTCTGCCACCTCTTTCTTGCGGAACGGCTTCAACGGATCCTTGACCACCAAGAAGTAGGCAATGATCACAAAGTCGATGACAGCGAAGATTATGGAATACATCTCGATGTTACCGATATCCCCGTTGATTGCAGAGTATACGACGTAGACGATGACCGATACGAAGTATGCGAGCAAGCACTGATAGAGGAATGCGAATCCAGTGGATTTCCAATCGCCGAGTTCCCTGTGTATGGCACCCATGGCTGCGAAGCAAGGTGCACAGAACATGTTGAATGTGAAGAATGACAGGATGGCTGCGGGCGACAGCATTGCCGCCAGTGCTTCTGAGATCTCCAGATCGAAGGGTTCTGCGATGAGCTGTTCAAGTGTTCCTATGAGGTCTTCCTTGGCAATGAGTCCGGTAAGGGATGCGGCCGGCAGTTCCCAGTTTTCACCCCATCCTAAGGGAAGGAACAGGTAGTTCAGCACCCCTCCGATTCCTGCCAAGATGGAGTTGTCCATCTCGTCCTCTGCGAGCAGATTAAGCGACCAGTCGAACGATTTGAGGAACCAGACGAGAATCATTGCCAACAGAATGATCGTACCTGCCTTCTTGACGAATGCCCAGGTTCTGTCAAAGATTGTTTTGACGCTGCTTACGAATCCAGGTGCGTGGTAGGGAGGCAGCTCCATGATGAACGGTGCGGGAGTTCCTGCCATTTTCTTGAATTTCCTCAGGATGATACCGGAGATGATGACCAGTACGATACCCATGACATAGGCGAAAACTGCCACCCAGACACTTCCAGCAAGTGCTCCGGCGATAGCGGAGATGACAGGCAGTTTGGCACCGCAGGGCATGAAAGTACATGTCATTGCCGTGATACGGCGGTCAGCCTCGGATTCAATGGTCCTTGTGGACATGACTCCGGGGACACCACATCCGGTACTGACGATAAGGGGAATGAAGGATTTTCCTGAGAGGTTGAAGTATCTGAAGATACGGTCCATGACGAAAGCTACACGGGCCATATAACCAATTTCTTCAAGGATGACGAGACATGTGAACAGAACGATCATCTGGGGAAGGAAACCGATCACAGCTCCAACTCCGGATAGGATACCGTCACATAGCAATCCAGTAAGGGCATCGCTCACTCCGTTGTCTACACACCATTCCTCTACTGCAGGTATGACTGTTTCACCAATGAAGTCATTCAACCAACCTGTAGCCCAGGCACCAGGTGATGTTCCAAGGTCACCGTCGTACATGGCGATGAAATACACTAAAGTGATGACTCCTATGAAGATTGGCAGACCGAGGATCCTGTTGGTAACTATCCTGTCGATACGGTCGGACAGTGTTCCCCTCTCGTCCCTCGGAGCTTTCGTATAGGCACTACCTACGATCTCCGAGATCTTGGTATATCTGCTGTCTGCAATGATCGAATCGGCATCGTCGTCAAACGACTTTTCAAGGTCCTCTATCACAGATGATATGGACTGCCTCGATCCTGGAGCGAGTTCCTCGATCGCAGAATCCCCTTCGATCAGCTTGAAAGCGTAGAATCTCGAGCAATCTACTGGAATCTTGGATTGAAGGGCCTTTGTGGCCTCAGATACGGCATGTTCTATCCTGTCATCATATCTGATGATCTTCGGCTCTTTCTTTTGTGATGCCGCTTCTTCGACTTTGTTTATGAGCTCGTCTATGTTCCTCTTCTCCTTGGCGGAAATAGGAACGACGGGTACCCCCAACCCTTCTGATAGTTTTTCCACATCGATACTGTCATTCTGCTTCTCGATCTCGTCCATCATGTTCAGTGCGATGACCAGAGGTCTGTCCATGTCGATCAGCTGTAGCGTCAGGAACAGGTTCCTCTCAAGGTTGGTGGCATCCACGATGTTGATGATCGCATCAGGGTTCTCATTGACTATGAAGTTCCTTGACACGATCTCCTCGGGCGAATAGGGGGAGAGCGAGTAGATTCCGGGAAGGTCGACCAACTGCGCATCGGTCCCTTTGATCTTTCCCACTTTCTTGTCTATGGTTACACCAGGCCAGTTACCGACACGCTGAGAAGCACCCGTCAAAGCGTTGAACAGGGTGGTCTTACCGCAATTCGGGTTTCCGGCCAATGCTATTGTAAAACTCATTTCATTCCTCCAAAAGTTGCGATAGATGCTCATTCGAGCTCTATCAGCTCCGCATATTCCTTCCTGAGGCTGAGTTCATAACCGCGAACAGTGATCTCAACGGGATCTCCGAGCGGGGCCACTTTGCGAACATAGATCTCGACACCTTTGGTGATGCCCATATCCATGATGTGCCTCTTCAGGACGCCATCGCCGTTAAGTTTCTTCACTTTGACAGTGGAACCAACGGCAGTATCTTTCAATGTGCTCATTCTATCATATCCGTTAGATCGAGACGCTTAACGCCGCAATCTATATGTCCTGAGGTCGTGCCAGACAATCTGGCGCATTATCTGCCGCCTATAAGGTGGGGGGAGCCGCAGATGCTCAGATTCTTAATTTTTAGGTATATCTAAACTATATTTATAAATTTAGGGAAGACTAAGAATTCACAAAAATTGACTATCGGCAACTGGCAAAGATAAAGAATCGATCATTCCTTCTTGGAATCATCCTCTATAGTCACATTGGGTCCGGAACATCCAGTGCAGTTGCTGCATGACCTTTCACAACTGCAACCGTTCTTTCCCCTGCGTCTGCTTCTGATCAAGAAAACTATGGCGTTGATGACCAATAACGCTACCACTGCGATTATGATCAATTCATATACGTTCATGCATCGACCTCCTTTCTCTGTCTGAACGGATCCTTGGACAACAAAACGTAGACCAGGGCGACAACACTCAACACGGCCAATACGTATGAGAACCAGTCGATGTCCACCCCGAGAATCGTTCCGTATACCACAAAGACAATCAATGCGATAAGATAAGAAACCGTGCATTGATAGAGCACTCCAAGCCCGGTGGCCTTCCATGTACCGAGTTCTCTGTGTATGGCGCCTATCGCGGCAACGCACGGTGCGCAGAATATGTTGAAGCTGAAGAACGAGAGGATTGCCGCTTGGTTTCCGAGCATGGCCGCAAGCGCCTCTGACACGGATGTTACTGAAGCCTCAGAATCGCCTACAAGAAGCACTCCTAATGTGGCGACAATGTTCTCCTTTGCCATCAGTCCGGTTACGGTGGATGCTGCGAGCTCCCAGTTATCACCCCATCCTAGCGGAACGAAGATGTATGCAAGGTAGTTTCCAATGGTGGCGAGGATGGATTCATTCATTAATTCGTCCGAATCCAGATAATCGAATGTGAAGTTGAAGTGGCAGAGGAACCAGACGATAACGGATGCAAGGAGGACAACAGTGAATGCCTTCTTCACGAATGACCAGCATCTGTCGAAGATTCCTTTGAGGATACCGTACAGCTTAGGTACATGATATGGCGGAAGTTCCATTATGAACGGTGCTGGATTGCCGGACAGTTTTTGGAATTTCTTCAGGACGATACCGGACAGGATCACAAGCATGATCCCCATGAAGTATGCGTAGACTGCCACCCACATGTTCCCGGCCATGGCTCCTGCGATTGCTGAGATGATGGGGAGTTTAGCGCTGCAGGGCATAAATGTCACCGTCATAGCGGTGATACGGCGGTCAGATTCGCTCTCTATGGTCCTGGAGGACATGACGCCGGGCACTCCGCAGCCGGTACCTACCAGAAGGGGGATGAAGGATTTTCCTGAGAGGTTGAAGTATCTGAAGATACGGTCCATGACGAAAGCGACACGGGCCATATATCCTACCTCTTCCAAGATTATCAGGCAAGTGAACATTATAGCGATCTGTGGCAAGAATCCAAGGACAGCACCTACTCCGGCCATTATTCCGTCCGTCAGTATGCCTGTGGTAATCTCACTCACGTCATTGCTCAGACACCAGTCGGCGACATCCTCCCTGAAAGAGTCGAACCAGTCATTCAACGCCCCGGTGGCCCAAGCACCTGGTGATGTCATCAGCGGACCGTCGTAGAGTGCTACGAAATAAACGATCGCGATAATGACAATGAAAATTGGGATGCCGACGATTTTATGAGTGACTATTCTGTCGATACGGTCGGATAGGGTTCCGCGTTCGTCGCGCGGAGCTTTGGTAATCGCCTTGTGGACGATCTCTACGATTTTGGTGTATCTGCAGTCTGCAATGATGGAATCCGCTAGGTCATCATGCTCTTTCTCCAGAGCACATATTTCCTCTTTGATCTCGTCTCTGGCGCCCGGGAATTCCTTATTGACAAGAGGGTCCCCGTCGATCAATTTGAACGCATAGAACCTGATGTTCTCCGTCGGGACCTTGCCTTCGAGTGCTTTTTCAGCAGCCTTCACTGTTTTTTCCACAGAAACGTCATATACGATTTCCGGGGGACACTCTCTCTTTTCAGCAACTTCGATAATCTTCTCAACAAGTTTGTCGATGTTATCTTTCTTTGCTGCGGAGATAGGGATGACTGGAATGCCAATCGATTCTGAGATGAAGCTGACGTCGATGTGGTCGCCCCGTTTCTCAACTTCATCCATCATGTTCATGGCCAATACCATCGGTATGCCCATGTCTATGATCTGCATGGTCAGGTACAGGTTCCTCTCAAGGTTTGTTGCATCGACGATGTTTATGATGGCATCCGGTTTTTCATGGACGATAAAATCCCTGGAAACAATTTCCTCGGGTGAATATGGCGATAGAGAGTATATCCCGGGAAGGTCAACCAACTCAGCATCGGTCCCTCTGATCTTTCCGACTTTTCTGTCAATCGTTACGCCAGGCCAGTTTCCTACGCGCTGAGATGACCCTGTCAATGCATTGAAAAGTGTGGTTTTTCCGCAGTTTGGATTACCCGCCAGTGCGATAGTCAGTGTCATTCAGAGCCCTCATTCAAAGTCACTCGACTTCGATGAGCTCGGCATCGGCTTTCCTGAGCGTGAGTTGGTACCCGCGCACAGTTATTTCGATGGGATCTCCCAAAGGGGCGACTTTTCTTATTTCGATACTTACGCCCTTGGTGATGCCCATATCCATAATATGTCTTCTTACAGCTCCTTCCCCGTAAAGCTTCTTTACTTTGGCAGTTCCGCCTATAGGGATGTCACTGAGGGTCTTCATGGCGATCTCTCATTGGGTGACCATGATCTTCATGGCCATACCGTCATCGATAGCTATCCTCGAACCTCTTATTTCAAGTATGCGGCCAGAGTTGTCACGATTAACTATCTTAACAGGCGTTCCAGGAATGAATCCCAGACCCTCAAGGAAGTTTTTGACTTCCTTTTTACCCGAGATCTTCACAACCTTCCCCGATTCCCCACTCTTAAGAAATGAAATAGGAACCAAAGGTCCGCTGGTGTTTTCACTAACAGAGTTGAAACCTGCGGATTGTGTGACCTCCATGTTCATGTTTAAGGCTATCCTAAACTATGTATTTAAGGTTGCCTAATAATTGTTAGCAGTTGTTTATAACAGATGTATGGGAAATATTGCCGGAGGCGCCCTACCGCCTCCGGCCGAGGTTACTAATTTTGTACTAGGAACCATCAGAACCAATTGATTATCGGTTACATCCTACAGAGGTTGGCGGTTCTTTTGTTTCCTAATGCCCTAAGACGTTTGAAGGTCCGGAGATCCCCCGATCCCCGGATAGTGGTACTAAACAGTTTATCGGAATCAGCATTGACGCCGATTCCGTTTCTGACCGATGATGTATTGCATCATTCGTTCACAGATTTAGGAATGACTAAATTATATTTAAACATTTAGGCACTCCTAAGAATTTTATCAATTAGAGTCCTAACAGTGACTAATATTATCTACGCACAATGATTGGCACCACTCATGTTGACTGACATCGAGATTGCGTACGAGGCAAATCCGAAACCTATCAAAGAGATTGCTGCCAAACTCGGGCTTACAGAGGATGACATCAGTCCCTACGGAAAGTACATCGCGAAGGTACCTATCGAGAACCTTGAGAGGCTCAAGGACAAACAGGACGGTAAGCTCATTATGGTCACTGCCATCACACCTACACCTGCTGGTGAGGGAAAGACCGTCACGTCTATCGGACTCATGGAAGGTCTCGGAGCACTGGGAAAGAATGTCGTCGGTGCGTTGAGGGAACCCTCTCTCGGACCAACTTTCGGTATCAAGGGAGGAGCGACCGGAGGAGGATATGCCCAGGTATATCCCATGTGGGATATCGATCTCCATTTCACAGGCGACATCCATGCCGTCGCCGCCGCACACAATCTGCTGTCCGCTATCGTTGACAACGAACTCGTCAGGGACAACCCATACAACATCGATCCCGCCCGCGTCGTCTGGAGAAAGACCGTCGACATGAACGTCCGTGAACTGAGGAACATCGTGACCGGACTCGGAAAAGACAAGATCAAAGGAGGTGTGCCTCATGAATCTGGATTCATCATCACATCCGCTTCCGAGATAGCCGCCATCCTCTGTCTCGCTAAGGATCGTGCAGACCTCAGGGCAAGGCTCGAGAGAATCGTCGTTGCATACACTTATGACAACAAACCTGTCACCGTCAAGGACCTCAAATGCGTCGGAGCCATGATGGTCCTTTTGAAGGACGCCATCAACCCCAACCTTGTTCAGACACTGGAAGGACAACCCGTCTTCGTTCACGGATTCCCGTTCGCAAACATCGCCCACGGAAATAACTCCATAATTGCGACCAAGACTGCACTGAAACTCGCAGACTACGTTGTAACGGAATCCGGTTTCGCTTCCGATCTGGGAGGAGAGAAGTTTATGGACATCGTATGCAGGGAATCTGGTCTCAGGCCTTCATGCGTTGTCATAGTCGCCACAGTCAAAGCGCTCATGACTCACGGAGGAGGAGTTTTGGAGGATGAGTCGACACTCACCATCGAAGCCCTCGAGAAAGGTATGTGCAACCTTGACAAGCACATCCAGAACATGAGTTCATACGGAGTGCCTGTTGTCGTAGGAATCAACCACTTCGCTCAGGATACGCAGGAGCAGATGGATTACATCCGCGACCACTGCAAGAAGTTGGGTGTTCCCGTAGCATTCAATGACGGTTTCATGAAGGGAGGAGAGGGCTCCAAGGCTCTCGCCCAGACTGTCGTTGATACCATCGACAGTGCGAAGACCGACTTCAAGTTCCTCTATGACCTGGATCAGCCTATCAAGAACAAGATCGAGATCATTGCGAAGAACATCTACGGAGCCGACGGAGTCACATACGATCCGCTCGTGGACAAGAGAATAGAAGGCTACGAGAAGGATGGATTCGGAAAGCTCCCTATCTGTATCGCCAAGACGCAGGCCTCTCTGTCTGATGTCTCGACTCTGAAGGGTGTGCCTAAGGGATGGAAGCTGCATGTCAGAGAGATCAACATCTCCGCTGGAGCAGGATTCATAGTTCCCGAATGCGGTACGCTGACCCTGATGCCCGGTCTTCCCAAGGTACCTGCAGCCATGAGAATGGATCTGAAGGACGACGGAAAGATCGTCGGACTGAAGTGAAACAATTCAGGAGGGTACTGCCCTCCTCTTCTTTTTTGGTAATAATCATCTGTTGCTGTCGGCCATGTCGTACCAGCGGTCTGCCTCGTCATTATTCTGAGGTACCCCGTCACCGGTCCTGTACATGTTACCGAGAAGCACCTGGGCTCCCTGATGCCCGTTGAGAGCAGCTGTCATCAGCCATCTTACGGCCATAGGTATGTCCTCTTTGACCCCGGCTCCGGTCTTGTAGTATTGTCCAAGAACGAACTGTGCTTCCACATGGCCGTGTTCCGCGGCCTGTTTCATCCAGCTTGCCGATACTTCCAAGTCGCGAGGGATCTCATCATTCTTGAAATGAAGAAGCCCAAGTTCATACTCTGCGCGTACATCGCCTCTTCCGGCGGCCATGAGGAAGTATTCCTTTGCCTTCTGAGAATCGCGATCCACACTCAGGCCTTTGAGGTATATCATGCCAAGATAGTATGCGCATCCAGGATGTCCGCCTTCGAATCCTTTCTCGAACCAAGAGCAGGCAGATTCGTAATTCTTCGGGACTCCCTGCCCGCGGGCATACATGAGTCCGAGGTAGTAATCCGCTTCTGCGCTGTCCTTCTTGGACTCGCGCATCAGGATGTTATAGGCGTCCAAATAGCCCGATTCGGTATTGTTACGTATGATGAATTTTGCCTTCTCGAGAGGCTCCATCATATCCGAACCGGAGTACATATTGTAGAAATATCGCATCATGGATAAAAGCGTTCTAGACTTTTGTCCGATAACATACTATTTTCATGTAGCCCTTATTGAAACAATCGCTTATCCGTGGCATCGATAAAAACCGTCATATATCGCGCGTGAATAACAGGAAGACGGTCAGCTATATGGTATCGCAACCTTTCTTATCGGCACGCAGTCTGATGGATCGTCATTCGAAAGAATATGATCTTTCGAAAGCGGCTTTGGAAGCCCAGAATTCAGCATCAGACGATTCTGATGCGAAGTATCTATTCTCTCTTTTCCAGTATCTCGGAGAGGGAGGGATCCAGAAGGACCAGTCTGCCGCAGAGAAAGGTTTCTCGGAAGCCGCTGAGAGAGGTTCTGTGGAGGCAGGCATCGTGTCCAAAGAGTTCGAGAGGAACTCGGATGAGGTAATGGATGAGCTGATTCACAAGAGGTTCCTGGGTGAGCAAAGAGATACTGTTGCCAGCGCAGAATTATTTGCCATGTATGATAAAGGCAACGACAAGGTGAGGAAGAATCATGCCGAGGCTGTAAGATTCTATCTGGCCTGTGCCGAGGAAGGAGATGTCGATGCCCAGGCCAAGATCGGTTTCATGTATCTGATGGGAAAGGGAATACCCAAGGACAAGGACCTTGCTCTCAAATGGCTGTCCAAAGCGGCTGATAGCGGGGACGGCACTGCAATGTACCGTATCGGTCAGATGTATGAACAGGGGTTGTGCAACACAGATCCTGACGAGAAGCTCGCATTCAAATGGTATGAAAAGGCCGCAAATGCGGGCAACAAGGATGCGCAGTTCGCTCTGGGCTGTCTGTGCATGGTCCCCAAGAAGTTCCATACCGATGTCAAAAGGGCCGCTCGTCTTTTCGAGAAGTCAGCCGAGCAGGGCCATTCCGAGGCCCAATATCAGATCGGTATGTGCTATGCGTATGGGCAGGGAGTCAACAGGGATCCTGAAAAAGCTGTGAAATGGCTGGAGAAGAGCTGTGAGAACGGTTATCAGCAGGGAATGGTCGATTTCGCGAACATGTGCTTCGAAGGACAGGTCATCCCGAAGGATCTCAAGAAAGCGGCGCATTGGTTCACAGAGGCCGCCAATAGATGTAATGGATATGCCCAGTATGCTCTGGCCTGTATGTATGGCAACGGCTACTATTACGAACAGAGCGATGAGATGGCTTTGAAATGGTTCAAGGAAGCCGCTGAGATGGGCGAAGTCAATTCCCAATACTGTCTGGGTTGCTTCTACTATGAAGGAAGGGGAACGGAAAGAAACCTGGAAGAGGCGGCCCTGTGGTACACCCAGGCGGCTGAACAGGGACACCCTTCTGCAAAGGCCTTCCTCGGAATGTTCAAGGTCACCGGTTCGGGCGTAAAGCAGGATGTGGAAGAGGGATTGAACCTGTTGCAGGAATCTGCTGATGACGGTTACTACGAGGCTCAGTTCTATCTCGGGAAGCTCTATTATGAGGGCAAGTACGTCAAGAAGAACGACATCCGTGCGAAGAAGTATCTGAACATGGCTGCGAAGCAGGGCGATCCCGACGCCGCAGCGCTTCTAAACGTGATGAAATCCAAGAGGTGAATCCATGGGTTTCCAGGATGTCCTCAAGGCCGCCCAGGACGGCGACCCGGATGCACAGGTCGCAATGGGTTATCTGTTCTTCAAAGGAGACGGGGTCGTCCAGGATAGGAGAGAGGCCGCAAGATGGTTCGGTCTGGCCGCTGACCAGAACAATGCTGAGGCCATCTGCAACCTCGGACATATGCGCGCCCATGGGCTCGGAATGAGGGCAGATCTTGACAAAGCGATGGAACTCTATCACAAGGCCGCGGATCTCGGCGATGCCAGAGCGATGTTCAATCTTGGTTTCATGTACTCTGATGTGGAAGGCATACCTCAGGATTGGGAGAAAGCCTACTATTGGTATTCCAAGGCTGCAGACGAAGGCAACATAATCGCCCTCTATCGCATGGCCGTCATGAACGAGGAGGGTCGCGGGATTCCCGTGGACTATCCGAAAGCGATCTCGTTCTACACCAGATGCTTCGAGGCAGATTTCCCTAAAGCAGGTTATCGTCTCGGGTTAATGTATCTGGAAGGGAGAGGTGTCGATAAAGATCTCAACAAGGCTTCCAAATACATGATCAAGGCCGCAGAAATGGGCTCCGAGGATGCCATGTGTGAGCTCGGAAAAATGCACATTACTGGTCAAGGGATGACACATAGTTTATCTAATGCAAAGAAATGGTTAGTCAAGGCAGCCAATCGCGGTTCTGAAGAGGCCGCAGTTTTGCTTGAAAAGATAAACAACGGTGAATTGAAGTGAGGATGAACGAGTATCAGAAAGAGATGATCCTCAGAGAGCTTTCCACTCTCAAATCTCACAGCGCATTCTATGCGAAGAAGTACAAGGATATCGATATCGAGAAGATCAAAACCCAAGAGGACTTCGAGACCCTCCCTTTCACTGACAAGGGGGATCTCCGCGAAGCATACCCTCTCGGACTTGCGGCAGTTCCTGAGAAAGATATCGTAAGGATCCATTCGTCATCAGGGACCACAGGGACGCCAGTGGTGATCCCTTACACCAAGAAGGATGTAGAGGATTGGGCAATCATCTTCGAACGTTGTTATGTAATGGCCGGAATCACGGACAAGGATCGTATCCACATCACCCCCGGATACGGTCTGTGGACTGCTGGAATCGGATTCCAGGCAGGATGCGAGAGGCTCGGGGCCATGGCAATCCCCATGGGGCCTGGTAATACAGAGAAGCAGCTCCGCATGATGGAGGATCTCAAATCCACCGTACTCTGCGCCACATCGTCATATGCACTCCTGCTTGCAGAGGAGATTAAGAAGCGCGGCATCAGGGACAGGCTCTGTCTGAAGAAAGGTATCATCGGTTCCGAACGCTGGGGAGAGAAGATGCGTAACAGCATCGCTAACGAGCTGGGAGTGGATTTCTACGATATCTACGGGCTCACCGAGATATACGGCCCCGGTATCGGTATCAGCTGTGATTACCGCAACGGGATCCACATGTGGGACGATTATATCTATTTCGAGATAATCGATCCGAAGACCGGTAAGAACCTTCCCGATGGAGAGTTCGGAGAATTGGTTATCACAACACTCAGGAAAGAGGGTGCGCCGCTAATAAGGTACAGGACACATGATCTGACCAGGATCATACCAGGCGAGTGTCCGTGTGGTTCAAGGTTCCCGAGGATAGACATCATAGTCGGCCGTACAGATGACATGATCAAGGTCAAAGGTGTCAATATGTTCCCCGCTCAGTTCGAGGAAGTTCTGGCTACGATGAAGGATGCTACCAGTGAGTATCAGATCATGATCGATCATCTCGAGGGTAAGGACATGATCACACTCTACTTCGAGACCCCCGCAACGGGAACTGACAGGGAGAACGCCGAAAAGGAACTGGTTGAGAAGGTCAAATCGAAGATAGGCGTAACAGTCATCCCCAAGGCGGTTGACATGGGGTATCTGCCGAGAAGCGAGAAGAAGACCAATCGTATATTCGATAACCGTTACTGATCCCATGAGAGAACTGGACGTACTCGTGTCGGCGGTAAGGAAAGCTGCTGGAATCGTTATTGCCGGAGACCGTTCCGCTGAAGAGAAATCCACATTGATCGGCTCCTATGATGTGGTGACCGATTCCGATATAAGAGCCGAGAACTCGATCATAGAGGACATCCGTCGCGAGTTTCCAGATGACACCATAATATCTGAGGAGACCAACCCGGATGCGAAGCTGTCGAATCGCTGTTGGGCGATAGACCCCATCGACGGAACGATGAACTATTCTAGAGGTATCCCATTCTTTGGTATCCAGGGATGCTTCATGGAGAATGGTGTTCCAAAAGCATCCGCTATCTATCTGCCCGTGTTCGATGAGATGTTCACCGCTTCCGATGAGGGTGCATTCCTCAATGGGAACAGGATACATACCTGTGATCCGAGACCCCTAAATCAGTGTCTGATGTCTACTGGTGATTTCAGCAGGAGGTCACAGCAATTCAGGGATGCTCAGGCATCGGTCTTCCACGATTGTTATTCTGACATAGCTAGATTCAAGGTATTCGGAGCAGCTTGTGTGGACTTCACATATCTGGCTGCAGGCAGGACAGATATTCATCTAAGATTCCTCAACAAGATATGGGATTTCATGCCCGGCATGTACATAGCCGAGAAGGCTGGGGCCATCTACGATAAGGAATTAGCGGATAGATACGGAATACTGATGATGTGTTCCTCTGATGAGGTGCTTCAGGAAGTAAAGGATAAGATGCTCCCGAAGTTCATCTCGATTTTCCGCCAAGCATGACCAGATAGGCCAGCAGAGCTTCGAGCTGGATCCTCTCGTTGCTACCTTCTACGATACGGAACTCGATCTCCCCGGTCTTGTCCATAAACCTGACCTTTTCCGAATCCGTTATGCTGAGGTCGAAGAAGGTGGAGTGTATCTGTCTGATGATATCCTGACCGGAAAGCCCGAATGTGATCATGATGTCATCCAGCATATCGCGGGCTTTGATGAAGTTCCCGTCCAATGCCGTCTCGATCATGTTCTTGACCGCCTGCGGGTTCGCCATTCCTGTGGTCTGATAAATGACATCGAGGTCGATCTTCTTTCCGAGGGAGGCCGCGACCTGGAGCGAGTTGACCGCACGCCTCATATCGCCTCTGGCGACATGGATGAGTCCGTTCATCGCATCCTCATCGATTTCGACATTCTCCTTGTCCACGATGTTCTGAAGGAATTCCTTCACATCATCTGATGTAAGGGGCTTGAACCTGAAAACAGCACATCTGGACTGGATGGGATCGATTATCTTCGATGAATAGTTGCATGAAAGGATGAAACGGCAGATTCCCGAGAACTTCTCCATCGTCCTCCTGAGGGCGGCCTGGGCATCGGATGTGAGCGCATCGGCCTCGTCCATGAAGATGATCTTGAATTCCGCTCCTCCGAGAGGTGCTGTCCTGGCGAATTCCTTGATCTTTCCGCGGACGACATCGATTCCTCTTTCGTCCGAGGCATTGAGCTCAATGAAGTTCCCTTTCCATTCGTCGCCGAACATTGATTTGGCCAAGGCCAGAGAACAGGTGGTCTTACCGGTTCCGGCAGGTCCTGTGAAGAGTAGATGCGGCATGTTTCTGGATGAAACATAGGCCTTGAGCCTCTCTGTCACGTGCTTCTGACCGACTACGTCGTCAAGGGTCTTGGGCCTGTACTTCTCAGTCCAAATCTCGTTCATTGGAATCGACTAGCCATGTGCGTTATAATAAAAGGTTTTATTGGACTAAGACATGGTCGAATCACCCAGAAAACGTGGATTCCGTCCAGCAACAAACCACGAAAGGTGCACAGATGTTCGAGAAATCTTCCAGTATCATCAAGGATCCCTCCAAGTTCGATTATGACTATGTTCCTAAGAACTTGGTCAACAGAGAGGGACAGATGCATGATATGGAGGTCCTTTTCCGTCCTCTGGTAGAGTACAACCGCGCATGCAACGCATTCCTGATGGGTCCGGTCGGTACGGGTAAGACCGTCACGGCCAAAAGGTTCTGCCAGGATATGAAGGACTATTGTTCGGACAAGGGCATGGCGTTGGACATAATCTATGTGAACTGCAGGAACAACAATTCTGAATCGGGCGTAATATTCAATCTCATAAGATATTTCGACAAGGGGTATCCGGAGAGAGGGTTCTCAGTCGAGAACATGGCCCGCACGCTGAAGAATCATCTTGTGAAGAACAAGAAACCGATTGTCGTCATCCTGGACGAAGTGGATGTTCTGCTGAAGAAGTCCACCGTAGATATCCTCTATCAGATAACAAGGCTTTCCGATGATGCCAACAAGCCTGCCCCGGTCTCACTCATACTGATCTCGCAGCAGTCGATCTATGGTATGATGGACGAGGCATCGGCATCGACCTTCAAACGTACCACTATGGTCCGTTTCGACAGATACAGCTGGGATGAGCTGAGGCAGATTGCGAAAGAAAGGGCTGAGGAGGCACTTCTTCCGGGCAGGGTCAGCGAAGATGTCCTGGACCAGATCGCAGACAGTTCCGAGGAGTTCGGTGATGCGAGGATGGCCATAGAGATTCTCGAGAGGGCGGCCAATCTCGCGGAAGAGGATTCTGCCGGAGAGGTCACTGTGGAGAACATACGTGCCGCCAAGGCAGGCATATATAGCGTGGTTTCGGAATCCAAGATAGAGACTCTGGACCTGAACAAGAAACTGACATTGCTGGCCATCGCCCGTGCGATGAAACAGAATGTGATGATCACGATATCTGCTGCGGAGAAGACTTATGCCATCGTATGCGAGGAATACGAGGTGCCTGCACGCAAACATACGCAGTTCTGGGGATACGTTCAGGACCTGGAAAAGGTCGGTCTTGTGAAGACACGTGTTTCATCCTCCGGAAAAGGCGGGAGGACCACTACCGTGTCGTTACCTGACATCCCGTCCAAGGTGCTTGCGGTGAAAGTGGCCGATATGCTCGACTCCGAGCTGTCCGGAAGAGAGGATGACGATGAAATGTGACCAATGCAATTCGGAAGCGGTCACATTCATCCGCTACAACGGGATGCATCTCTGCGCAGAGGATTTCTCCAGGTTCGTAGAGAAGAGGGTCAAGAGGGAGATAAGGAAACAGATCAAGGTCTATCCTGGAGACCAGATAGCCGTAGCGGTGTCCGGAGGGAAGGACAGTATGGTCGCTCTCAAACTGGTGAGCGATGTTTTCGGCCCAAGGAACAGGATCGGTGTACATGCGATAACGATCGATGAAGGGATCGACGGATATCGCCCTCCCAGTGTGGACATCGTTAGGAGATTCTGCGAGGAGAAAGGGATCCAATTCCATCTGCGTTCATTTTCAGAATTGGGGGTGACGATGGATGAGATCGCTCCTCTGTCAAGGGATAGCAGCCCCTGTACCTATTGCGGCGTGTTCCGCAGGAGACTCATGAACGATGAGGCCAGGAACATCGGTGCCAAGTTCCTGGCTACCGGTCATAATCTGGATGACATGGCCCAATCCATCATGATGAACTTCGTCAGGGGGGATGTCGAGAGGCTGGCGAGATTAGGCCCTCATGAGAGGGTACAGCCGGGATTGATCCCGAGATTCCTTCCTTTGAGGCTGATCCCGGAGAAGGAGAGCCTCCTCTATGCGATGGTAAACGGTATAGAGTTTTGGGACGGGGAGTGCCCGTATTGGCAGGAGGCATTGAGGAATCAGTACAGATCCATTGTGGATGAACTGGAGGACAGGTCTCCGGGTTCGAGGCACAGTATAGTCTCCTCATACGATACTCTCAGGCCCATGCTGTACAAGGAGTACACGACATCCAATCTGCATCTGTGCAAATGCGGCGAGCCTACCGTGGGCAAGAGATGCAAATCCTGCGATCTTCTGAACGATGCAAGGAAGAAACTGGGGAAATCCTGAACCGAATCAGATCTTCTTCCATTTGGCTCCGTCTTTGGAGTCTTCAAGAACGACGCCTGCTTCTTTGAGCCTGTCGCGTATCATATCGGCCAGATCGTACATCTTGTTCTTCCTGAGCTCTGCGCGAAGGTCTATCAGGATGTTCATAACGTCATCAAGTGTTCCGTCGTCTGCTCCATCCTGCGCAGGGATGATGTTCAGGATACCATTGAACTCATCCATGAGGTCGATATGCTTTTGAGCCGCTTTCTTGCAGAGCGTCTTCTCGTTCATGGCCTTGTTAGTGGCCCTGACCATCTGGAAGATGACCTCGATCGCCTGGCGGGTGTTGAAGTCGTCGTCCATGGCATCCCTGAATGCCTGCCTGTACTGCTCTATGGTGTCGCAGCAGTCGTTAGCGTCAGCATCTCCTTCGGGAGCGTTCTTGACGTAGGACTTGAGGTCCTTGTAGTTGTTGATGATCCTGGAATTGGCTGCCTTTGCCTCCTCCAGCATGTCCTCTCCGTATAGGAGCGGACTCATGTAGTGGGTGTTGAGGAAGTAGAATCTGATAGTTTGAGGATCATACTTCGCAGCGACATCCTTGACCGTGAAGAAGTTGCCGAGTGATTTCGACATCTTCTCCTCTTTGGTCATACCGTGACCCTTGACCTGGAGCATACCGTTGTGCATCCAATAGTTGGCCAGAGGTTTGCCGGTTACAGCCTCTGTCTGGAGGATCTCGTTCTCGTGGTGGGGGAATATGAGGTCGTTTCCTCCGCCGTGTATATCGATCTGCTCTCCGAGATATCTGTCGATCATAGCCGAGCACTCGATATGCCATCCCGGCCTTCCCTTTCCCCAGGGGGAATCCCAGGAGCACTCTCCAGGCTTCGCCGCCTTCCATACCGCGAAGTCCATCGGGTTCTTCTTCTCATCGTCCATCTGGACGCGTCCCGAAGAGGACATGTCCTCGAGCTTGGATTTGACAAGTCTTCCGTAGTTCTGGACCTTGTCGATGGAGAAGTATACGCTTCCGTCGCTGGTGACGTATCCGAAACCGTTGTCGATGATCTTCTGGACCATCCTGATAATGTCGTCGATGCATTCGCTGGCCTTGGGGTAGATATCCGCTTTGTTGATTCCTAGTTTGGACGCGTCCTCGAAGTATTTGTCTATATACCTCGCAGAGAGCTCCAGGGGTTCGATGCCTTCAGCGGCTGCCCTGTTGATGATCTTATCGTCCACATCGGTGAAGTTCGTGACGTGGGTGACCTGATACCCCAAGTACCTGAGGTAGCGTACGACCGTATCGAATACGATCATACATCTGGCATGCCCCATGTGGATGTCGTCGTAGACGGTGACTCCGCATACATACATCTTCACTTTTCCGGGTTCGATTGTCCTGAACTCCTCCTTGGAGTTCGTCAGGGTGTTATGGATCATCAGCGACATGTGATCGATGTCGTATCCAGAATGATGTAAATAATGTCTCGGACGGAGAAAGCGGGAATGCCGCGGGTAAATTGTCCTGCGGCATCCCTGCGATTGAAGTTTATTTCTTGAGTTCTGCGATCTGTTTCTTCAGATCCTCTATCTCCTGACGGAGCTGAGCGATCTCATCCTCCTCAGGGTCGGGCAGATCGCTGTGGTCCAATACGCATTCGACCTTCAGCCCCTTGTATCTGACGATTCTGCCCGGAACTCCGACGACGGTACAGTCGTCAGGGACATCGCTCAGGACGACAGAGCCTGCCCCGATACGGACATAGTTGCCTATGGTGATGTTGCCGAGAACGGAAGCGTTGCATCCAATAACGATGTGGTTTCCGAGGGTAGGATGCCTCTTACCTTTGCTTGTGGACACTCCGCCTAGGGTCACTCCCTGATATATCGAAACATCATCGCCGATGATCGTGGTCTCACCGATGACGACGCCGGTCGCATGGTCGATGAAGAACCTCTTTCCGATGGTTGCTCCGGGGTGGATGTCACATCCTGTGAGCTGGTGGGCTTTGTAGTTGATTTCCCTGGCCTTTTCCTTCTCTCCTTTGAGCCAAAGCTCGTGGCTCTCCCTATACATGCTCACGGCTTGCAGTCCAGTGTGGTATTTGATCGCATCGTTCTCATCTATGAGAGCGGGATCATTCTCCATTGCGACTGCAAGATCGTCCGGATCCACCTTCATGATATCGCCATCACATCTGCCAACAATTTAAAAAGGTTAGTTCCGTCGATACAGAATAATCGTCAGTCCTTCGAGAATCTAATCAGGTCCAGCATCTCCTTGGACGGAATCCTTTCGATCATCATGTCTTCTGAGGGGTTGATCGGTCTGTCCTGCACTTCCATAGGACGGCGGGATCTGGCCGATTCGATGGCACGCTCTAGTTTGCTTTGGTTCTCAGCATAGATCCTGAAGAGTGTATCGCCCTTCTCGACCCTTTCGCCTCTTTTGCATAGCAGCTCGATCCCGGCTCCCAGGTCGCTCGGGCAACCAGCTCCTTTCGCGATCGCTACCATTCCCGCATTGTCTATGAACTGTACGATGCCCGATCTCTTCGCATGGACATCCTTCACGAATCCTCCGGGGACCAGATCGCTCGATTTCAGTCCAGGGTCCCCATTCTGAGCCTCTACGATCTCCAGGAATTTGCGGTGTGCACGTCCGGATTTCAGTATGTCATAGGCCTTAGACTGACCGTCCTTCTCTCCAGACATCTCCAACAGGATTCCGGCCATGCCGCATGCCTTTTCCATGACGTCGGGGTCTCCCTGTCCTTCCTCTAGGGCGGATATGCACTCGCGTGCTTCCAATATCGGCCCGATGGCCTTCCCGATCGGTTGATCCGCACGGGATACAGCACATTCGATGTGTATGCCCAGGATGGTACCGAGGTCGATGATGGTTCTGGCAAATCTTCTGGCCGTTTCGATGTCATGGATCTTGGATCCTGATCCCATGGGGATATCCACCAGCAGATGGGTTATGCCGATTGATACCTTCTTGCTCATGATGGAGGCCATCATCACCGGCCAAGGATCAATTCCCATCGGCCGTTCGGCTTTGATTATCTTGCTTCCGACAGGTGCATAGTTCTCGTTCCCGCAAGCGAAGACTCCATTGGTTTTATTCACAGCCCTCAGAAGCTCTTTGGTATCCATCTCCACATCGCAGAAGGTATCGACATAGTCTGATGTGCCGCATGCACTGCTGATTGCGCGAGAGGACATCTTGGGGATTGTGAGCCCTTCCGATGCCACAATAGAGACCACAATGGGCGTGATCTTGTTGCCGGGGACTCCACCTAGGCTGTGGAAGTCAACAACCGGTTTCTTTCCGAAATCCACAGTCGATCCTGTTGCTGCCATGGACCTTGTTAGATACGCGATTTCAGTGAGATTGGAGTTGTTAATGTTGAATGATGATACGAAGGCCAAAATCTCTTTCTCGGATAGATTTCCCTCCATGATATCGTTGACGATGGATTCGATCTCTTCTTTGGACAGTTCCTCTCCGTTGATCTTCTTGCGTATCGATCTGGCGGATTCGGGCATGGGCGAGTATGCGACATTCACCTCTTCCCCGTCGATCGCTCCGCAGCGGTTCATGATGGTGGAAGGCATACTGATAATGCCTTTGCTGACAACCTTGTCTGACATCACCAGGGAGGAGACGATCGAACTGTCTCCGGTAATGCGGATACGATCGTTATGATTCACACCAAGTTCGAGACAGTCGTCCCTGCTTAGAAGTACAACTGGTTCGGAGAGCGTGATGTCGGACATCCGTACGGTCAGCTTCATGACTGCCGAATGGATGACAGATAATTAGTGCTTATTGCTCGAATTCTTCTCCTCTGGCGAAGTTCACCGATGGGCAGGGCCCGAAGCATTCCCTGCAGAATATGCATTCGTCCTCATGGATGTGGACCTTTCCGTCCTCCATGTAGAGGGCTCCAGGTCTGCATCTGGCTGCACAAAGGCCGCAACCTACGCACTGCTCTCCGCGCATTATGAGCTGGAAGATGTGGTCGATGGTCCTTCTGGCATCCAATTCCGAACCTGATTTGCTGATGATCGAACCTTCGGCGTAAAGTGTAGCGCTTCCGAGCTCAATGTAATCTCCTTCGATCTTTTCCGGAACTATCCATGTGATGGCGTGACAGAACGGCCTGACCTTCTCGAGATCTATCGGTCTAGACAGGGCGGCTTCGATACTGTAACCGATGGTGCAGGGCGAGTACCCGTCCTGGACCTTTATGGTGATAGGGCCCTTCTCGGGTGCTTTCGTCTGTTTCGTAAGTTCCGATACCTCTTTTCCAGACACTCTCTGAACCTCCTCTTTGATCGAATTGGGTGCGCTCTTCCATCTCCAAAGGCTGTATTCCTTCCATTCTTTGGGAAGACCGCGGTCTTTCATGTATTCATCGAGATACTTGTCCCAATCATCCCATCTCTTGCTCTGTCCGGCGATGGCATCGAACTCGGCCAGATCTGATGCGGGACAAAGGAAGCAACCTATTCTGTCCAGTCCTCTCGTGTACCAGATATTGTAGGGTTCCTTCTTGTAGAAAATGTACATCCAAACGTGCATTGCGCACCAGTTCTGTATAGGCGATGCACCGATCTGACCCGGTGTCCAGGGGTTCTTCCAGACCCTCGGTTTAGAGTTCCTCTGTTCTGATTCGTACTTCCTCTGACCTATGAATGACAGGACACCGTCAGGGAAGTGCTTGTTGATGGCGCCTACGGTGGGGCCCAGTTTGTTGGTCTTGCAGCACCATCTGTAATCCTTTGCAGGGGGTCCGAAGTACACCAAGTTTCCGAAGAAAGCATCTGTCGGTGCTTTTTCCTCAATGAGCTGAAGACCATGTCTTTCGCACACATCGTGCACATGTTGGACCGTCTCGTCGAATTCCAAGCCTGTGTCGACGAAAAGAACCGGGAGTTTCAATCCAGCATCCAATGTCAAGAGCAGTGAAGCAAGACTGTCCTTACCTCCTGAGAATGAGACGATGGTCGGAAGGTTCTGCTTTTCCATCGTCTTCTTGATGAATCCGACAGCCTCGTCTACCCTTCTCTTTATTACCCCTTCGTTGGCCTTAACAGCCTGATCCCAGGAGTTGTTCTTATCGGTAAGGTCTCTGAATTCCTCAGGCCTATACCATCTGGTCCTGACCGCAACCCCTTTCGTGGATTCGACCATCTCAGGGCCGGTCATCTTGGCCATTCCGGTCGCGATTATCTCTCTGTCAGGCGTTATTATGATTATCTCATCGCCGAACTTTATGTCAGGGTCAGCGTCAACAACTCCAGGCGCCATAAGGTTCTTGCTTTCCCTTATGAAACGAACCGCTTCGGGATCGCAAACCACGTACCCTTTGGAGAAATGCTTTCCGATACGGTATGCACCCTGCATCCTAGCTACGAATTTCCATCCGGATCCCATATCGTATCTGAATGATGCTATGACTGCCCCATCTATGACCACCTCGTCCATCCTGTCCAGGGAAGGCGCCTTGTTCAGGATGACTATATGTCCGTCGGGGATTACCGCCCTGCCTGCACCTTCTCCGTAATCACGGTCAAGGATGCTTCTGATCAACTGTATGTCGTGATCGAATGCAGGCCTTGAATCCCCAGGGGGCGTGAGGACCACCTCTTCGGTGGGACTGCTGCAGACTGGACACTGCTCCTTTTCCAGAATAGGGAGGTTGCATTCGTAACACCATCTCAGGTGGTTCTTTCCCAGTCTTATGGCGGCCATTTCACTCAGGCCCCTCTAGGGAGAGGGCGGTATAAATCGTTTCATGGTCATGGAACGACGGAAACGGCAGTTTTACTGCTGTCCGCCGGAAGTGATTCTTCTTATGCTTCCTTTGCGCCACCCTCAAGACCTCCTGAGCTGGAAGATGACAATAGATGAGACGATCGCAGCTACTGCCGCGCCGATCCCTATCATTGTGATCGAACTGTCACCGCCAGAAGAGGACTCCATGGGTGTTCCGTTCTCACTGACAGAATCTACCACAGTCTGAGGGAAATCAGAAGAGATACCCGTATCGATCGGAGTGGTATCCACGACTTTCGCTTCCCATTTCGGGTATAGGTCCATATCCTTCGAAACGGTGATCCTGTCCTTGAGGACCGTGGACGAACCGTTCTCGGTCCATCCGATGAATTCCGATCCCTCCTTCAGAACGATCTTCAGAACTATCTGTTCATCCTTTCCGCAGTATACGGTGTCTGTTGAGCTTCCTTCATGGTAGTTCACCGCCAGGAGTTTCTCCCATACAGCGTACAGGGTGGTGTCCCTGAGAATCATCTTTGTAGATTGCGATGTCAGAGTAGCGGTCTGTGCTTTGCTGTTCTCACTCCAGCCGAGGAACTTGTATCCTGTCTTAGAAGGGGTGCCCGCAACCGACAGGTCCTGGACAGTGTACAGGTTGAGGTCGTATGCGGCGATCAAAGATGTTCCGTCCATGAATCTGAGGGAAACCGTCGAGGGGACAGAAGGTGTATTGTTGCTGTCATCCTTTTTGGTGCTTCCCGATGAGGATTGCTCTTTCGCAGGTGTTTCCGGAGTGGTAGTACTGCCTGATTGGGGCTGAGCTTCTCCAGATGGCTGTTCTTCCGCAGGAGTCTTTGAAGGACTGGTGCTTCCTGCCTGAGGCTGGGTTTCTGCAGGGGGTTTGTCCCCAGACGACGGTGAATCCTTCTCAATCGGTTCGTTTCCAGAACCCTTCTTCTCATCTGTCGAAGTTGAATCCTCAACGGACTTTGTGTCCCCAGGAGTGGAAGGTTCCTTTTCAGGTTCCTGCTTATCTTCACCAGAGGCGGATTGTGCAGGGTCCAGATGCCAAATCTCGAAGAAATCAGTATCCTTGGTTATGGTGGAGGAATCTCCGGTTCTGAAATTAACAGGTCCATCTGCGGCAGTAGCCCAGCCATCGAATATGTGCTGTGCCCATCCGCTGTCGCTTGGGAGTGTGTAAGATGTGTTCTGTTCGACTTTGGTCACAGTGGTCTTTCCGTCATGATCATGAAGTGTCACGGTGAATTTGCCGTTCTCGGCCCATATCGGGTACAGTTTTGTATCGTTCTTGATAATGAATGAATCCCCATCGTGATAGAGTACGCTTCCGGTTGATGACAGCCCCCATCCCTGGAGGGTGAAGCCACTCTTTGTCGCAGTTGAGCAACCTACAATGACCGTCTCTCCGTAATCGAATGCTTCTGTCTTCGTAGAATCGTCCAGAACATATTTGACGGTCTTCTTGTCAGTCAGCCAAACGGCATGGAGATCCATGTCGCTTACGACTCTGATGCTGTCGCCCCTGTACAGTTTGCTCTCCGTGTCCCCCAACTTCCAATTCTGGAAGGTCTTTCCTTCCGTCATCGGATTATCCTGCTGAACATATACTGTGTCCCCGTCATATGCCTTGATGGTTCCGAGGACCGTATCGCCGTCCAGATAGCGGATGGTGAACTGTGATCTGTCCTCATAGACTGCATATATGCTGCAGTTGCCGCTGATGACAGGGTCTGAACTCAATACCGCGCCATTGGATTCCAGGCTCCATCCCATGAACCTCTTGGATTCCGGCGCTGTCACGGATAGTTCGGATAGACGCAGTTCAGTGTTAGCAGCGACCATCTTAGAACCGATCTTGACGCCCTCGGACATAACCGAGACGGTGAACGTGTTCGCATTCCAGCTGCTTACGGCAGTATGGTCGCGGAAGGTGGTTATCTTACTGCCGCCTTCATAGTATTTGTTTCCTACATACCATCCTGTGAAATCATATCCAGACACGCTTTGAAGTTCTGGATAGCTGTCGCCCACGTTGAATGACTGGCGGGCGGGGAGTCCGGAAGAATCAGACAGTGCGGAATGGTCGTAGGTCACAGTGAACGGCAGGTATGTGATCTCCAGATAGATGTCGCTTCCCAGTTTGGCAAATTCGGACTCAGTAATTGTGGTCCTGGTAGTGCTCTCTCCCTTGATCTTCCACGATTTGAATAGATTCGATGCAACATTCGGATACGGGACCTGATATGTCCCTTCTCCTGAGATGTGCATGTCATCGTCTAATCCAGTGATCTCTGGGAAATGGATGGTCCAGCTTCCGCCCTCAACGCGCAGCGATTGTCCGTTGAAGTAGTAATAGCAGCTTCCGCCGAGCTGATTGGCAGCAGTGGTTGCGGTTGTGGTTCCTTTGGAATCCGTGAACTTGAAAACGGCATTGCTCGACCCGGTGTAGAATGTAAGCTTGTATTCTTTGGAATTGGAGTTGTAAGTGCTTGTGAGCTCCACCAGATGAACATCCTTGAGGGTAATAGTGGGGACGTTAGTCAGAACAGAAGCTTGGCCGTCATTAAGAAGCTGTCCTTTGGGATAGCCTTCGCTGAATGCATCCGTCGCAATGGATGTGACATTCCTCAGATCCTCGATCTGAATCTTGCTTCCAAGGTAGGTCCCGCTCTTAATCTCCGAGACACTGGTATTCAGAAGGTATGGTCCTGGACCTTTGCAGTTCTCGAACGCATGGGCACCTACCACCGTAAGTTTGGTTGAGAAATCGAAATTCACCGCACCCGTATCCTTGAAACAATAGTATCCTACGTTCTTCAGACCAGGGGCCTTGAATGAAGCAAGGCCAGTACAACCTTCGAAGGCTCTGTCGCCCAGCATCCTTACGTTATCGCCGAGTACGACATTGACCAGGCTGGTGCAGCCTTTGAAGGCCTCTGCCTTGACCGAGGCCGAAGAGATATAGATGTTCGTTCCAGGCAGTGTTTCGTCAGTATAGCTGATGTTATTGGCATCAGTGATTTCGACATAACCGCTGGGTACGGCGCCGTCGGAGCCGTCCGTGGCGATTACGAAGAATGCCGTGACCATGGTCAGGACCACGGCGATGAATGCCATCGTTTTATTCATTTTTGCATCACCCTTGCGGTCCAATTGCATGGTCCGCAGGAGTGATTACGGGTGTGAATATTAGATACGTTCCCGAGATTCTAAGGTCTAAGGTTATGGGGGTTCACCCCATAACAGAGCTTAATTCAGTTTTGCTTTCACGAACAGGGATCTGTCAGCATCCAAGGGGATGGTGGCGTCATATCCGACTTTCCAGGTGGTTTTTCCATGGGAGCTGGGGTCCAATGAGGATCCTGCTGCTCCGGGGATCTTCAGGATCCTGTCAGCCTGCATCCTGGTCGCGACAGCCCATTCGACCTCACGGTCGTTGAATATGTCAATGTCGTCATCCACGATGATGACGCTCTTCATGGACGGATGTCCTGTGAATGCGGCCATTATGGCATTCACTCCGTCCCCTTCCTTGTTCTTCTTTATCGAGACCACACCGTTAAGCCAGCAGCATCCCCCTTCGGTAAGGCGGACGTTCTTGACCCTGGGGACAGCCTGTCTGACAGTCTTAAGGATCATCGGTTCCCTCGGGAGTCCCATGAGCATGAAGTGTTCGTATCCTCCTGGAAGAAGGAGATGGAATACAGGGTCCTTGCAGCTCCAGATCTTGTCAATCTCTATGACCGGTTGCTGCCTTTCGAAGTCATAGGTTCCCGTGATATCGACGAAAGGCCCTTCTTTCGTCTCTTTTAATGTGATCCTGCCCTCGAACACATAATCCGTGTCGGCGGGAACTACGATGTTATTGTCGCATCTTCCCGTTTTGAGGGCGGTTCCGTGGCCTTTCATGTACATGGCCGATGCGACCTCCAGTTCATCAGCTCCGAAGTCCATCGATGTGGCTGCAGCCAACAATACCTCTGCTTGTGCACCGACACAGATGGATATCTTCAGTTCCTCACCTTTCTCCTTGGCCATGTTGTAAAGTGTGAAGAGATGCCTGGGAACGAGCCTTACGGCGATGTGCTTCCCATCCATGATCATCATCCTGTGGAATGAGACATTCCTCTTACCCTCGTATTCTGCAACTATGACTCCCGAGGTGATGTAGCGCCCGCCGTCTTCGGGGAAGTACTTTGGAATGGGAAGCTTCATGAGGTCCACATCCAGAGAGCATTGGCGGAATGCAGGATCATCAACGATCTGATACGGTTGAGGGGATCCGATTGCTTCTAAGAGGTGCTTGACGATCTCTTCTTTCGGGATGTTGAGTGCCTTGGCGATCTTCTCCCTTGTGGAGAAAATGTTCCCCGCAGCCTTCTTTCCGTTGAGATTCTCGAAAAGGACGGTTTTGTCCTGATCTTTCATGAGTTCAGAAGATATCTCATTCGATTCGGGTTCTACAGGATTCTTGATTGTTGTGATCTCGCCGAAGAGCGAATCATTGACCGACATAAGCCGGGTAATGTGTTGATAAAATAATAAGGTAGAGTCCGTCCTTCGTCGAAGGACGGGGATTGGCGTGGGTAACGCCCACAATCAATCTTTGAGTTTTGTTTTGTATTCGTCCTGTTGAGCCTTGAGCTCCTCGATCTTCTTTCTGGATACGAGAATGACCTGATAGTATTCTTTGATGACGGCCTCATCGTATTCTTTACCCTCATCGAAGAATTCAACCATCTTCTTTCCTATATCTCTGATAGCGTCTCTGATCTTGGATTCTTCCTTGCTGATTTCTACTTCGGCCTTCCCACCGTCATAGACGACGCCGCGCTTTTCATCCGCTTCTTTGAAACCCTCTTTGATGCTGTTCATCAATCCCATTTTGAAGCCTCCTCTGCGAATACTGTATGTCGGGGAGCCTATTAAAAATGATGAAAGCAGTTGGATGTATCCTCCATTAAATACTAGGAAGGAAATTCTCTCCTCATGTCTAATTTCGAAGATCTGCTGAAGGAATTCGTATCGATTGATACCGCGGACCGCGGAGGATTCTTTTTGGCAAAGGTACAGACAATGGATGGATACAGCAGGGCCTTCCCCATGATTTGGGAACTCGTTGAGACCTTCATGTGCAAAGTAGCGACTCTCGATGGTAAGCTGGACATCAGCGAATATGCCGTCATTCAGGGGCTTGCAATTCACCGCCACGGATCGCCATTCGACCCCGAAGAGTTCACTCAGAGGCTCGGACAGTTCGCCAAGGAAGGGGCAGACACCAAGATCGCAGAGGTCGCTTTCGCTATGCTTCCCGAGTACGTCAGGGACGATATCGTCATGATGTTGATCTGCTTTGCAAGTGTTGACGCAGTCGTTTCCAAGAACGAATCCGAGTGGATTTCCACCCTTTGTTTCTGACCTTATCAGGCCCCTTTGGGGCCTCCTTTTCTTTTACTCGCGCACGAGCGCCAATATAACCTCATAAATACTGCTTACAGATTCGGAAAACCCATGTCCGATGAGATCGAGCAGACGATCAGGAAATTTGCACTGCAGAATGCGGTGTTCTTCAAGGGTACGGCCAATCCGAAAGCAGTTGTTGGAAAGATTCTAGGCAGCTGTCCGGAACTTAGATCGAAGGCAGGGGAGATCACACCTTTGGCCAACAAGATTGTGGAAGAGGTCAATGCAATGGGCCTCGAGGCACAGACCAAAGCTCTGGAAGAGATAGATTCCTCGTTGCTCGTCAAAGAGAAGAAGGAGAGGAAGTACGAGCTCCCTGACCTTCAGAATGTCAATGGAAAGGTCGTAATGCGTATCGCACCCGGACCATCCGGGCCTTTGCACATCGGTCACACCCGCGTATCCATCCTCAACGACGAGTATGTCAAGAGATACGGCGGAGATCTCATCCTGAGATTCGAGGATACCAATCCTGAGAAGATCGATCCAGATGCATATGATATGATCCCGGAGGATCTGGATTGGCTCGGTGTCAAGTGTAACAAGCAGTACATACAGTCGGACAGGTTCGAGATGTACTATGATTACACCAGGAAGCTTCTCGAGATGGGCCATGCATACGTCTGCACATGCAATGGCGACGACTGGAGGAAGATGAAGGAGAATAAGCAGAAATGCCCCTGTCATGACCTGCCGGTCGAGACTCAGTTGGACAGATATGATAAGTTCCTCGCGGGAGACTATCAGGACGGGGAGGCAGTGGTTGTCGTAAAGACAGATATCTGCCACCCTAACCCCGCAGTCAGGGATTTCGTCGCCCTCAGATTGGTTAGGACGCCCCATCCCAGGACAGGAGAGAAGTATATCGCATACCCTATGATGAACCTCTCTGTTGCGATCGATGACCATGAGATGGGAATGACGCATGTAATAAGGGGAAAGGATCACCTGAACAATACATTCAGGCAGGAGTACATCTTCGATTATTTCGGATGGAAGAAACCGGAGTACTATCATTACGGTCTGGTGAACATCCCCGATACCGTTCTGAAGACTTCCATAATAAAACAGAGCATCAAGGACGGGGAGTACACTGGATGGGATGATGTCAGGACCGGGACCGTTAGGGCTATGAAGAGACGCGGAATCAGGCCCGAGGCCATCAGAAGATATTGGGTCGAGTCAGGTATCAAACCAGTGGATATCGAGTTCTCCTGGCAGAATCTCTACGGAATGAACAGGGATATCATCGATACCGATGCAAACAGGTACTTCTATGTGGAGAACCCCGTGTCTTACGACATCGACGGTGTCGATATCATCGAAGGTGCGGCTCCTAAGCATCCCGATCATCCCGAGAGAGGCGAAAGGAAGTTCAAATTGGATGCACCAAGGACAGTCTTCCTAGCACAGGCTGATTCCGAAATGTTCGAGAAAGACAAGAAGATCAGGCTCAAGGACCTCTGTAACATCGAATATGGCAAACCGGCGAAGTATATCGGAAATGACGTATCGATCCTGAAGACAGGAGTACGTGCTGTTCAGTGGGTGGCATCGGACGGCCTTGAGGCAACTCTGGTCATGCCTGATGGATCAGTTCAGACCGGTAAGATCGAGCCCGATATATCTGCTGAGAACAACGATATGGTCCAGTTGGAGAGAATAGGGTTCGTTAGGATCGAGAAGAAGGATCCCAAATCCGTCTCCATGATTTTCTCTCACCGTTGATTAAAACAATTCTTTCGGGGGATTTCCCCCGTCCTCTATATTGAAAAAGCTATCAGTTGCTCGGGGAATTCCTGATTTTACCCGAGGTATTCAAGACACATCAACGAAGACTGAAGACGCAAGATCGTAGCTGAGGGCGACCATGTTGTCACCGATCTTGATGACCCTGTCGCCGCCATCCATCAGTATGGATTCGATCTTGACCTCTCTTCCAGGAACGAATCCGATGGAATTCAGTCTGCGGATGTCCTCGCTGTTTTCTGATTTGAGATACGAGATGGTTCCGGTTTTGTTCTTGGCCATCTTGTTGAGCTGCACGATGTTGGTAGTTCCCTGACTGTAACGCTTGCAGGGATCTGTACAGTACTGGCAGTCCTCATCTACAGGGTTGCCAACCATGTTGCAGATCCTGATGCTGGTGTCATCGGATATGGTGTGCTCTATCTTGTGGGCCTCTTCATGAGCATCCTGATGCTCCATTCCCAGACAGTTCACCAGAAGATGCTCGATGACATGGTGCTTCTTACGCAGCTGACGTGCTATTGCCATGCCCTCGTCGGATAGCCTGATTCCTCTGTATCTCTCATAGATCACAAGTCCTTCCGAGGCCAATGTCTTGGTCATCTCGGTTACGCTGGCAGGAGATACGCCCATGAACTCCGCTAGTTCGGTTGTTTTCACATTCTTGTTCCCATCGCTGAGCCTGAGAATGCTGATGAGGTAGTCTTCACGGCTATCTGAAGTCATTGTTTCGGTATCTCAGTTTGCGTATAAATAAACCCCATCACAATAGGTTGCCAATGTTCAGGATATAACTGGGGTCCAGTATCTCTTTTACCCTTCTAAGTTCATCTACCGCCTTTTGGCCATAGCGGTCCTTGATGCGGGAGTTATTCAGTTTACCTGATTCTTCGGTCGGCCTGTCCTTCACTTCGTTGGATAGGTAGATATCCGCTTCAACAATGACTCCGAATATTCCCTCGGAACCTATGAAGAGGTCCATGAGGTCCATGTCCGATGATATGAGGGGTCCGAAGTTCGAATCCGAATCGTATGATGGGATGTCAAAGGCGAAGAAGTTTCTTCCTGCAGGGAATGTCATTCTTCTGCCATAGGCCCTGTATTCGTCGCGTTCAAATGTCAGGAATGTGCTGTCCGAGAACACTATCCTCATCCTTCTGACGAACGGTCTTATGTCGGAACGGTTCACAGCGATGCATCCCCCTACCGAATTCTCTGGTTCGGCCTTGACAGGGAATCTCAACCCCTCTAGAGCAACATTGCATCCATCGATGCCTTCAACGCGACCGCTGGCGATGGCATTGTTGATGAAGGAGACCGATGTGCAGGGAAGAACTCTGAGGTAGACGCCTTTGTCATCTGTTCCGGCCCCAATTATGCCGGAAAGGTGTTCCATAGACATGACATCGCCGCCGCAAGGGACCGATCCGCCTTGGGAACACATCCTAGTTCCCGAGATCGTCAGTTTGGTGTTCCCCTTGCTGGAGTATCTTATCCCCTCGCGGAGTTCGGTCTCATCGTTGGGCAGTATGACATTCTTCGCATGACCTTTGAGCGTGGATCTGTCGCAGAGGTATTTGGAGTCATTAGGTATCCGCTCTCTTAGGAACATTCAATCACTCCTGATGCGCGGGATCATGGCCGCGATGACGGATTGTTCTGTCAGAGACTTGCGGTCTATCAGCCCATTGCTGAGAAGGCCTATGGCGCCTTGTTTCTTCCCTATCTCTGTGTTCCCGTATACCTGCTTGACTGCATCTCCGACTGTCATTCCTTCCCTGACGAGTTTCGCAATGCTGTCCGGGTATCTGAAACCCGATCCATGACCGTATGTCATCCTTCCATCCCTGGTGATTATGGTGCAGTGCTGGATGTCGTAGAGCCCGTCAAGCATCTCGAAGACTCCCGCTTCGATGCCTACGCCCATGTCGTGGTTACCGAGTGCGGCCTTTGCTCTGTTGACCGAACCTTGATGAGTCTGGTCTCCGAACGGCTGGGGAGGAACTCCGCTGGGTACATCTATGCCCGTGATCCTCACCTCTCCGTATATTCTTTCCATGACGGATCTTACTGCGGCGATCTTGACTGGATTGGCAGAGCCTACAGCAATATCAATGACATCCTTTTTGCCTGAGCGGCTGTAGCGGCCTTCCAGAATTGATGAGGCGCTGATCTTGTCGCCTTCTTCAGAAATAATCAGAGGCACTACGGAGAGAATCAACGGTTCAATGCCGCGGGATATCCTCTCTTCATTGACCTTCTCCCCGTTTGAAACCGATTCTTCTGAGACGACCAGGATATCCGCCTTGTCCATAATCTCCCTAGGGCCATAGATATCGTCTATCTCGAATATCGAATAGTTGTTTCTGGGGTAGAGGAACTGCTCCAATTCCTTTTTCCTGACGTCATAGCTGACGGCGATGCTCCTGTTCTGAGAGGCCATGCGATCGGATGTGAGTCCGATCAAAACGCTGTCTCCGACCTCGAAGGCCCTCAGCAGCAGTGCTTTGTGTCCGTCATGGAGTATGTTGAACGTTCCTGCTACGGCTGAGATCATTTCCATCCGAACCAAAGTGCTACAACAACGATGGCGACCAGGATGACCTCGAGGATAAGATACTTGCGCAGTTTTCCTTTGACTTCGTCCCTGGAGGTGCTCATGCATTGTTCGCTACAGAACTTCCCTTCGCCTACGAACGCCCTGCCACATGCCTCGCAATGTCTGTGCTGTGGAATCTTCTCTGTGTATTCTGCCATTGTATCCCTCATGCCGACCTGCGGTCGACCTCATTCTGTACTATTATCATGCAATGATCTGCATGCAGACTGTAAGGTCCTATACAGATCTTGTCCGGTGAATATGATTGCAGGATGGATTCCTCCTCTTCGGTCGGATCTTGGTTGTCTCCCAGAACGAATATGGGGTTCTCGGGGAACTCGTAATCCCTGCAGTCTACGCCATCCTCTTTCAGATAGACAAAGGAACCTACTTTGGAGAGTCTTTCTAACACATCCGCGAAAGACATCCTGGTGTTGTAAACTCCGGGCGACGATCTTATCTCTTCTCCGGGCTGGACCTTCTTCAGGAGTGCGTTCCTTATCAGGGATGCTGTGCTCCTCTCATCGGGGTTGAGGTATCTGAGCTCGGATCCCCTGAAGATGACCGTTTTCGGAGCGTCGTCTCCCCCCTCCATAACGAGGTATATCTCCACATCTTTGCGGAGGTCATGGCTGAGGAAGAATGCCGAGTTCACGCACCTTACCAGTATGTCCAGCCTTCCGGCACCTCCGGCAATATCGTCGAGTTTGAAATCCCCGGTAGTTACTGCTTTATGACCGGTGATGACGAAATATCTCATTCGGATCCCTGGAGGTCCTTAAGGGCGTCCATGTCGATGCCACCCATCTGTTTCATCAGCTGTTTGCGCATCTTACGGTCCTTTCCGACGGACGACATCATCTTCTTGCTGTTGGTGTACTGCTTCAGCAGTTCCTTCACATCATGTGACGATACTCCTGCACCAGCGGCTATCCTGTCGATACGCTTGGACTTGATGATGGAGGGCTCCTCCTTTTCCTCGGGAGTCATGGAATCCATGATGACTTTGAATACGGACAGTTTCTTCTGGGTGGCCTCATAGTCAAGCTGATCGCTGACTGCGCTCATTCCGGGCAGGAGGCTCATCAGTTTCTCCAATGTGCCCATCTTGCTCATGGCGGTCATCTGGTAGTACATGTCGTTGAGTGTGAAACGTCCCGACATCATGTTGCGGGCGACCTGCTCCATGGCCTCCTCATCGTCGATCTCCTGGGATGCGAGCTCCATGAGTGCTGAGAGATCTCCCATTCCCAACAGTCTTGAGATGAATCTCTTTGCGTCGAACGCCTCAAGGTCGCGGATGTGCTCTCCGGTTCCGAGGAACACGATCCTGGCATTTGTTTTCTGGATGGCGGAGATTGCTCCTCCTCCCTTCGAGGTACCGTCCATCTTTGTCAGAATGACGCCGGTGACGCCTACAGCGTTATGGAATGCCTCTGCCTGAGGTCCAGCCTGCTGACCGACCTGGGAATCGAGTACGAGGATCCTCTCTTCGGGATTAGCAACCTTGGCGATACGCTTGATCTCATCGATAAGGTCGTCCTCCAGTGCGTGACGTCCGGACGTATCGATGATTACGATCTGTTTGTTCTTGAAGTGCTCTTTACCCCTCTGGACTATGCCTGCTGCATCAGTCTCTCCAGGCTCTCCGTAGACATCGACGCCTACTTTCTCTCCCAGTTGTTTCAGCTGGTCAAGTGCTGCAGGTCTGTAGACATCTGCTCCGATCAATCCGACGGAGAATCCTTTCTTCATGAAGTAGAATGCGAGTTTACCTGTGGTCGTGGTCTTTCCTTGACCATACAGACCTACCATCATTATGGTCTGAGGAGTGAGTTTCAATCCCTCTCCATTGTTGACGAGTCTTACCAGTTCCTCGTAGATGATCTTGGAGACGTGGTCTTTCATGCTCCTTCCCGCTTCGGGAGGCTCATTGAGGGCACGTTCTTTCACATTGTTCGTGACCTCAAGTACCAATTTGACATTGACATCAGCTTCGAGGAGTGCGCGCTGCAGGTCTTTGCACAGATCCTTCACCAGTTCCTCGTCTATCACGGATGCCTTTCCGATACGTCCCAGAACGTTCCTGAGGGATTTCCCTAATCCTTCCATGACCATGGTTAACGAGCGGTCTATACGCGCACGCGTAAAAAAGTCTATGGTATGTTTTTCAGTGAAATTAGAAGATGAAGGTTGGGGGACCGGTCAGCAATAAGAAGGGATGGGATGCACTCTACAGCCTGACCGAATCCCTGTAATACTCCTATTATCGCTGACAATATATAACCCTTATGCCAAAAATTAAGCTAAAACATTTACTAATTATAGTTTAAGCTTAAAGATGACAAATGATAGTTAAAAAATCAATATCATTGTTGAATTGTCGCATCCAGGATAGCCTGTAATTTGAATCAAGAATAATGGTTTGATTGTAGAATAGAATAGATGAATTGCCGCCTTTCGGCGGCTTTTTGATAGTTTTAGGAACAGTTCACGGAAGGAGTCCGGCGCTTCTAAGCTCTTCGGCAAGGTTGTCCACTGCCCTTCCGGCTTCCTCAATCTTCTTCGCACCTGCAATGACGATCTTTCCGGATCCGAACAGAAGGATGACGACCTTGGGATCGTTGATCCTGTATACGAGACCAGGGAACTGCTCAGGCTCATATTCGACCTTCTCGAGTCCGAGTGTAATTGCGGTGGTGTTCAGATTGACCTCGTTTCCCAGATCTGCAGAGGAGACCATGTTCTGAATCTCAGTCTTAGGGTTGTCGTAGACATCCTGTCCGATAGCTTTCAGGTCAGTAAGGACCTTGTTGACTGATGCTTCGAGCATCTGAAGGTCGGTGGAACCGGTAAAGACTGCCTTTCCAGACCTGAACAGAAGTACTGATGTCTTGGGTTCCTTTACCCTGTAGACAAGTCCGGGGAATGTGTGGGGGTCGTATTTTGAATCGGTTAGACCCTCCATGATCTTGTTCAGATCGAATCCGTCGGAAAGCTGTGTTGATGCTACTATGTTCTGTACGTGAAGGTCCCACATGATTCTACGGGATTTATAAGCAGTATTTAAATGCTATCGCTTTTTTGGTTTTATATTGCATCCAATACGTTATTTTTGATCAGGAATCAGCGTCTCTGTCTGCCAAAATTTTTGTGGGGCCTACCAGAAGACCTTTTGGGGCGTCTTTCGTATCCATCGTCCTCGAATATAGAATCGAAAGTGGCGATGTCTCCTTTCTCCTCATAGTGTCTGCGGACGAATTCTTTGACATCATCATCTCCGCAAACCTTTTTGAGCCACTTGACGGACGGGATCTCGGGGTCGCCTTCCATCTCGAAGTACAGTTCGGCGGCCTCTCTGTCAGCACCGATGTCATGAAGCGTATAGATCATCTTCTTTGAGCGGTAGAAATCATCTGTCGATTTATCCACCAGGGCCTGTCTGCAGAACTCCATTCCCTTGTCATAATGGTCCTTCAGCCAGTCGATCTCCTTTCCTACGCTCTGTTTGCCCAGCTCCCTTCCCACTTCTAGGATCTTATCAGGATCCCCGCCGCAGTATTGGTCAAGATAATACATGTCATCCAGTCCTGCCTGGTAGACTATGATAAGGTTGGGCAGATCGTTGTTCTTGAGATGGATTCCAGCAAGGCATTTCCTCACATCGTTCCTGAACATCTTTCCGGACAGTTCGTCGATGGCCTCCGGGCAACCGGCCCTTGCAGCGTTCATCATGACGGACATGTATTCCTCTTTCTTCATCTCAAGATTCTTGGCCTTCAGATACATCCCGAACGGATCGTCCTGTATCTTGAACTCGCCCTGTCTGGAGATTATGAGATCCTTATACTGGGGGTATTTCGCTCTCAGCCATTCGATCTGGTTGCCTTCAGCCCTTGCGGCCAGGAATTCGCTGAAGAATGCTGCCTCAGGTACCTTCTTGGAATTCTGCTTCAGTTCCTGAACCGCCCTTGCATCGCCGTTCATCGCGCGTGTGAACATGACGTATATTGACTGTTTCAGTCTGATGCTCTCCTCAATCCTGTCGAGATGGGCTGCCGCTGATTCTGAATCTTTCTTTCTTTTGAGCAGGTCCAAGCCTTTCATGATTTTCTTTTCGTCATCAGAATATCTGGATGCGAAAACATCTATTATCGGGTCCTCGGCTTCGATCTCTTCCAGGCAGATCTTGCGGTAGATTGCGTGGGTGTTCTGTTTGGAGAACTCATTATCGAAGAATGTGCGGTCATAGGATCCGTCCCTGCGTATGCAAAGATAGTCGAATTCGATCAGGGCATCCTCCGAACACTGTGGACCAATCCTTGTCCTGAGAGATGGGGATTCAGCCTTTCCTATACCTTTCAGGATGCGGTCGGCATTGTTCTCGCAGCCTTCACTCATCATGACGGATCCGTGAAGGAACATGATCATTGCAAGATCATCATTGCCGTTAACTTGGCAGTCTATTCCCCTGTAGAGAAGTCTGGATGCATCTTGTGGAAGCAGGAGTTTCCTTGGTTCAGGATTCTCTTCGCGGCGGGATTCCTCTCTTTTGTGGAAATCTCTCCTACCGTCGGTTTTCCTGTCTTTGAAATCCCTGTCCCTGCGTGGGCGGTCTCCGAAGTCCTTCTTTCCTCTGCGGAATCCGCCCTCTTTTTTCCTGTCGCCGGACTCGTGGCGATCTTTACGGTCTCCGAAGTCCTTTCTAGGCTTTCCCTTGAAATCCTTTCTGTCACCGTAGGGCTTGCGGTCTTTCGGGCCGTCTTTCTTGTATGGCCTGTCACCATTCTTGTGCGAATCGTGCTTGGGACCGTCTCTGCGTTCCTTCTTCTCATAGGCCATATCGATTTCCTCCCTGCCACAGCGGATGCCGCTGAATAATAATGAGGGTAAAGCCATATTTGACGTTTTACATCCAGATTTGGTAATAGGTTATTTACGCATCGATGTGTGTTGCATGTCCATGGGCTTTTTCTCAAGGAACAAGGAAGAGAAGGAACAGGTCGAACTGCCCCAAGGCGGCAGCGAGCTGTATACCGATCGCAGGTTCAACACATATTGGCTGCTAGGATTCAGTCCGTTCGAGGATTTCACGCCTGAACAGATACAATCTGCCATGGATGCCGAGATGAAGAAGCTAAACCGTGTCCTCAGGACACAGCCGATAGAGATGGTGAGAGTCAAGACTCAGAAGAAGCTCGACAAGTTGCAAGATATCTATGGGAAGCAGGACATCATCGAGAAGGAGAGGGACGACGCTATCTTGATGTTCAACGAGGATATGCTGAGGTACAACAACGAGCTGAGCACCGATATGGAGAAGATAGATTCCGCCATAGTCAGGTCAGGATGGAGGGGTGATGGGATCAATCCACTGTCGGTCAAAGGATTCCCTCAGTGCAGTCACTGCGGATACATGAACCGCAGGGTAAAGAAATGCATCCATTGCGGTTCGAAGCTATGATCAGCGTCTCAGGAATCCGAATCTGGACTTCTTAACGTTGCCGTTCTTGTCGAACTTTTCCCTCATGAGACGGTCGTAGTTCTGTTTGACCTTGTAGTCGCCAGGTTTCAATTCCATCAGTATCTCCAACTCCTGCTTGGCCTTCTCGTAGTCCTTGATGTCATTGAGAAGAAGTGCCGAGTAGTTCTGATGGTATTCGTATCTGTTCGGGTTGATCGCGATGGCCTTCTCATAGTATTCGGCGGCTTTGGGGAAGTCCACCATCTGATTCCTGAGGAATCTAGCATATGTGTTGTACATATCCGACGAAGGGTCGAGTTCGAGAAGTCTTTGGAATTTCTCATTGGTGACTTTGTTGTTCTTCTTATCCTCTGCAAGTATTGATATCTGGGCTTTCAGAGCATCAATGTAATCGGGATCCAGATCTAGGATGACATCAAGCTGCATCATTCCGTACTCCTTGTTTTTGAGGCCGTAGATGATGTGCTGCGCCAACTGAAGTCTGACCTTGCAGTTGTGGGGATCGGTCTTCAGATATTCTTCTAAAGTATCTACTGCGCCCTGGATGTTACCGCTGTCATACTGTCTTTTCGCTTTGCTGCAAGCGTCATAAGCTGGATCCGAACTCATTGGATGGTGAAATCGCTCACTAGGTAAAATGTCTTATGTTCGTTGATTCTACGGCATCGCATGGGATTCATTCTGAAGTTTTGTGCAGGCGTTGTGATGACGATCCTATTCGTCGTCGTTGTGCCGTACATCACCGAACTGTACATCATACCGTACATCACCGAAGCGGTTGGTGACAACACATTCATGTCAATTGGATCTCAGACTCTGATTCAGATACTGATCTATCTGGTCTTCATATTGTTCGCGCTCATGTTGGGAGGAGGCGCGATTCTCAGATGGTTCGGGGTATTCGGAGTATTGGGAATGATTGCCGCTTACTATCTGCTGGGCGATGTGACCCGTGCAATCATCCCTGTATTGTCTATGATAGTGATTTGGATCATCTTCATCCCTTATAGGGATAAGAAGAGCAAAAAGAAGAAAGGGACTAAAGGTTGACCTAAACCCCTAAAATGAAAGTCACTGGAGCTTTGAGATTGTTTTAAACGGTCGGGGTGTTACGCATCGTGCGGCCGAGTGATTTAGCTCTGTGGACGAGTTCTTCATTTTTGCTGACAGGATCCTTTCCATAGTTGTCGCAATAGGTAATCACATCAAGCATCTCGAATCCTATGGTCTTGAGGTTCTTCTCGAGTGTGTCTGCGACCTTTTTCAGATCGGATTCCGGATAGCAGCTTGTCAGGATGAGAACGGCTTTTTTGTTAGGGCCCAAAGTCGATACTTTGTTCACGTCGAGGAACGAATACATTCTGTCCTCTACCATTTTGTAAAGGGCGGTCGGTCCTTCGAAGTACACAGGCGTGGAGAAAACTACACAATCTGCTGCAAGTATATCGTCCAGGATAACACGTATATCGTCGTCGATGACACACTTACCGGTGCTCTTGCATCCCATACAGCGGTGGCAATCCTGTATCGACTTGAATTTTACAGGCCTATGGAGAGTGACCAGGTTGGTGGACAGCCCCATAGCTCCATCTAGAAATGCATCGGTAATCTGCGCAGAACTGCCATTGGGCCTTGGACTGCATGAAATCGCAACGATATTGCTCATCAGATTGTTATAATCAAATATGTATAAAAATGCAGTAGTATAATACATCCATCTCATTTGACTAACATCAAAAGATTACTTATTGTCCAGCATATAGATTAGATGTTATCCATTATTTGTTGAATGGATGAATTAACATCTTTTAAGAATGGTATTCATTCAGTGTTTCTTCGTGCTCGACAGACGGAGCGATTCAGCCTCATATCCATCCTCTGGCGGAATAATATGTAGGTGGGTGTAGAAGGGGTCCTCATACTTCGAACCCATGTAACTGTCGATATCGACATTCATGTTGTTCAATACGCGGATGAGGGTGTTCCTCATGTGAAGAATATCTTCGCGGGGGATTTCACGGAAGTAGCTGTTGTTTAGTTCTGTGATACCATCCATGACCTTCTTTGCCAATGCATGGCCCTCTTCGGTCAGATAGATGTTGTACTTCTTGCTGCTATCCGACTTACGGTCGTCATAGACGAGTTCCTTCTCCCTGAGTACCTTGATGACACGGTTGGTGTTGGCGGTATCCAGGTCAAGGAAGCGTGACAGACTTACAAGTGTCTGTCCATCCTTTATGTGGAGAGCTATTAGGTAGACTGCATGAGCGCTGGTCAGGCCGTGATCGGAAACGATCTCGGTCATGTTCTTGCGCATCACGAGACTCATTCTGTCGAAGAATGCAGGCAAAAATGAGTTCCAATAGACGTCTTCCCCATCCGACATTAATGGTGGGATAATTTCATTATTTAAATAGGTACCTTCAGAATCTAAGATATTTGAGGGGGGTGTCAAGGGAATCACGACCGGTGTAAAGAAGGAGGATATAGGGTCAGCCCTGCGGGCAATGCAGGGCGTGATCCCCTTGATTGTTTTTGTAAGACCCTCACTGATCGTTGAACGCAGCTGTGAACTTGGTCACTGCGTCGTTCGCGCTCTCAGAGTAGATGTCGGCTCCGATCTCGTCAGCCCACTGCTGGGTGACAGGTGCTCCACCGACGTTGGTCTTGACCTTCTCTTTGAGGCCCTCTTTCACCATCATCTCTTCCAAGGTCTTCTGTCCGACCATGGTGGAGGTCATGAGTGCAGAGGTTCCGACTGCAACAGCGTTGTAGTCCTTGCATGCCTGGACGATGGTTCCGAGGGGAACGTCCCTTCCAATGTTGTAAACATTGAATCCAGCGACCTTCAGCATGATTGCGACGATGTCCTTTCCGATCGAGTGGATGTCTCCCTCGATGGAGCACATGACGACGTTTCCGAGTCCCTCTCCGACGGATCCACCGCGCTTCTCGATCTCGGGGACGATGATGTCCATTCCGGCGGTCATAGCGTTGGCGGCTGCCATCATGTGGGGCAGGAAGATCTTCTTTGCATCGAAGAGCTTTCCGACCTCGGTGATTCCTGCGCTGTATCCGTCCTGGATGACCTTGACGAGGTCAACGTTCTGGTCAGCGACTGCCTCATTTGCGACAGCCTTTGCGTCAGGTACTTTGTAAGCCATTACTGCTGCTTTTGCTTTTGCACATAATTCTTCTGTTGTTGCCATTCAAATCACTCCATTCCTTTCCTCTTTCTGAATGCTGCGTCCGCCTGGTCGACAATGGCCTGCATTGCGTTGAGGCGGTCCTCGGGAATAGGTTTGACTACGTGGTTGGTCATGATGTCGACAACGACCTCATGTGCCCTCTCAACGCAGGACTTCGAACCGTTGCCCATCCACTCACCCAGCATTGTCCTGTCGAAGGTGACGGGGTTGGAGGCGGTCTCGAAGTATTCCATGGTGGTCTCGTGTGCAAGGAAGTCGTTTCCTACTCCGACTTCTTTGATTGCTTCAACTGCCAGGGTGAGGTCACTGACAGGTGCGCCTTCCATCGCTTTGTAGTTCATCGCGATGATATCGTTGTCGATAACGACCTGCTCCATGGAGAAAGTCTGACCAAGCTCAAGCATACCGGATCCGTAGATCAGGTTGACACCGGACATAGCAGGAAGCAGAGAGGTGATGGTCTTCTCGTGGGCTGCCTGGGAGTCAGGGATCTTGGCGTCGGTCTACATACCGGCTGTGAAGACGGGCAGTCCGTAGTACTGTCCGAGCTTTGCTACAGCGGCACTGATAACTGCGAGCTCAGGGGATCCGACAGGAGCGGTTCCGTACCTGAGGTCGAATGTGGTGGTGGAACTTCCGTAGAGACAGCGTGCTCCGGGGTTGGCCAACTGGCTCAGGACGAATCCGGAGAGAATCTCTGCGTTGTGGGTAACAAGGGTTCCGGTGATGTGGATAGGGGAGGATCCTCCTGCCATTGCCATTGAAAGGACGTTGACGGGGATTCCGAGCCTTGCTCCCTTGATGATGACCTGTGCAGCGTTGTGACTGATCTCAAGAGGGCTGGTAGGGCAGACGAGCATGGACATGATGGGCCTGTTGCGGGCCATTTCCTCGTCTCCGCCGTAGTATGCCTTGAGCATCTCCCAGTAGAACTCAACGTTCTCTGCGACAGGGTCGATGTGGTGGAAGTGCTTGGAAGTGTTCTTGATTGATGTGATCATCTCGTGGACATCCTCAGCTCCGACTCCAGCCCAGTTCCTTGCGGAAACTGCAAGGGAGTAGACTGCGAGGTTGGGGAGTGCGTCGACGATCTTTGCGGTGTTGGCAAGGTCTTCCTCGTTGGAGTCCCTTGTCTTGTATTTGTTGTCACCGAGGTAGTCACACATCTGGATTCCGGTACCGAAGTTGGTGTAGTAGACGGGTCCCTTGTGTGTCATGGGCACTGTGTGCTCGTCGTCGCGTCCATAGAGGTAGAACATCTTGGGGGCAGTCTGAAGAGCCTGGTTGATGAGCTTTGAGGGGATCTTGACCATCTTGGTCTCGAAGTTGACTTCGCATCCTGCGTCAGCGAAGATCTTCAGTCCCTCTTCATCGGAGACCTGCACACCGTAGTTGGCGAGAATGTCTCTTGTTGCGTAGTCGATCTCACGGATGTCGTCCTCGCTGAAGAGTTCGAGCTTCAGTCCAGAGTTCTTAACCCTGCCGGGATAATGCTTGCTTACCATTTTTATTCCTCCATTCCGCCGAAGCGGCCTGCTATGCTCTCGGGAACATCGTTCTCCGAGTCATGATATTGAGAACTCATCAAAAGTATATAAAATCATTGAGTTGTCATCATTATAATTGATGGTTGCAATATTTACAATGATATTTACAACGAATAAAATTGAGCGAAACAATAAAAATAATGACAATGCAATTATGGATGTAACGTCCAAAAATGTAATAAGCGGTAGGTGAGTCGATGTCACAAAAAGAGAAGAGTCTCCAATTCCCCTTTGTCCGTATCGTTGGACAGGAGGAGATGAAGCGTGCCTTATTATTGAATATAATAGATCCAAGTATAGGAGGGGTCCTTTTGAGGGGGGAGAAGGGGACGGCAAAATCTACTACCGTTCGCTCTTTAGCACAGATTCTCCCTCAGGTACGCTGCATAACAGGATGCCAATTCCATTGCAATCCTGATACGCCTAGGTATCTGTGTGAAGATTGTAAAAAGAAATTGGACTCAGGTCAATTCGAGGAAACGATGCGCGATATGAAGGTTGTTGAGCTGCCGCTCAATGCGACCGAGGATCGTATTTCTGGAAGTCTTGACGTTGAGCATGTTCTTCGTACCGGTGAGAGAAAATATGAGGGAGGAGTACTTGCACAGGCGAACGGAAACCTCCTCTATGTAGACGAGGTCAATCTTTTGGATGATCATATAGTCGATCTCTTACTCGATTCTGCTGCTATGGGCAGGAATTTTGTCGAAAGGGAAGGCATATCTTTCTCCCATCCTGCAAAGTTCGTATTGATCGGTTCTATGAACCCGGAGGAAGGAACTTTGCGTCCCCAGTTAATGGACCGTTTCGGAATGTGTGTAGACATAAAGACTGAGCGCGATCCAGACGTTAGAGTTGAGGTAATCAAGAGGAGATTGGCTTTTGATGCCGATCCCGAAGGATTCACAGCCGAATGTCAGGCTGATATCGATGCTTTGCGTGAGAAGATAATCGATGCCAAAGGACGTATCGACCACATTGAAGTTCCCGATAGGATGCTCACAGCGATCGCGATGGTATCCATCCATTTCGGAATGGAGGGGCATCGCGCGGACCTTGCCATGATACGTGCGGCAAAAGCCAATGCTGCGCTGGAAGGAAGGGATAAGATTGATTTCAAAGACATTTCGTCAACTGCATCCCTGATTCTCCGCCACCGCATGAAATCGGGTCCGTTTGAGGAAGCTGAATTCCGCCAAGCTGAGCTGGACAGTGTGCTAAGGGGGTATCTGGGATCCTGAAATTGGATCAGTTCGTGGGGATGGAAGATGCCCTGCGGGCTCTTTCCTGTCTGATGGTCGACCCCGATCTGCACGGCCTTCTCATCAAAGGTCCTGCAGGTTCCGGAAAAACGGCACTCATACATTCATTCTCTGCAGCATACACCGGTAGGAGGGCCAGGATAGTACCTCAGAACATAACTGATGAGCAGTTGTTCGGAAGCATCGACCTGGAATTGGTTCTGTCCACAGGGGAGGTACAATTCGAACCTGGTATATTGGGGAAGGAGAAGGACATAGTCTTGGTTGATGACATCAACCTTCTGCCCAAGAATCTGTCATTGTCCATGATGGATTCCGTTCACAAAGGACAGATACATATCGAGAGAGAGGGACTTTCAAAGACTTATCCATGTTCAGCCAGTATAGTCGCTACGGCTAATGACAGAGAGCAACCTTTGTCGTCGGCATTGAACGATCTGTTTGACATGTGCGTGATAATCCGCAGGGATCCAAGCTGTGAGAAGAGGGTAGCAGTAATGAAAGATGTCATCTCCGAGACAGAGCAGGAGCTTGACGTCGATTCAGAACTATGCAGCCGTATTGACAAGGCTAGGGAACTGATAAGCAAGATTCCAATTCCAGATCATATTCTGGAAGCTATAGTAGAGGCATGCGATGTATATGGCGTTCAAGGAATGCGTGGAAGTCTCTCTGCCGCAATGGTCTGCAGAGCTTCAGCTGCCTTGGATGGACGTTCGGAAATTAATGAAGATGATCTAGCGTTTGCTTTGAGAGTCTGCATAATCCATCGCCGTACACATCTCAGGAAGCAGACCAAAGAAGTCGAGGACAAGGTCATGTTCTTCGGCGACTCCCATATGAAGAGGTTCATCCACGATGAACGTAAGGAGCTGCTGAAGAAAGCGGAAAAAGATGAAGCAGAATCTCAGGATTCAGTTCAAACAGCCTTCGTGGATAAACCGAGCAGCAATAAGGACGATGGCAGCGGAACGGAACAGGAAGCAGCCGTATTGGATATGGATAAACTCTTCGATACCATAGATCTCCTGGATGACAGCCGCAAGAAAAGGGGACCTACAGATAACCACCTAATGCGTCGTTTCATCAAAGATGCAGGGAAAGATGGCAGATATGTATCATCCAGTCCTGCAGATGGATCAACCTCGGATCTGGCAGTGGACGCCACGGTACGTTATGCCGCCCCCTATCAGCAGCACCGTAGGAAGAGTACGGGAAGGGACGGCGTGATAATAATGCCGTCTGACCTGAGGAAGAAGGTCAGGGAGAAGCACACCTCTTGTTTGTTCTTCTTCATGGTTGACAACAGCGGTTCTCTGGTCCTGCGCGCTCGCATGAGGGCCGTAAAGGCCGCTATAATGTCTATGCTGGCCGATCATTATGAACGCAGCGATAGCGTTGCTGTGATGACATTCAATGAGGAATTCATAGGAATGCTTCTTCCCCCGACACGTTCTGTAGGTGGTGTCAAGAAGATCATCGATGACATCCCTACGGGAAAAAAGACACCTTTGAGCGAAGCTCTGAGCTTCATGCACCAATATGTAGGGCAGTATCTTAGGAAGAATCCTTCCAACATGGCCTTTGTTATAATCATGACCGATGCTGTGGCGAACATCGCCATGACTGAGGGCAAGGATCCGTTCGAAGAAGCGCTGGAGATTGCAACGCACGTCCGTTTGGATAGGATGGAGATGGTCGTAGTCGATACCAAAGTGTCCACAGAGCCCAATGAGAAGGCGAAGAAATTGTCGTATGCACTGGAGGCGCCGTACTACAAGATTGAAGATCTAAGGTCGTCCGAAAACATCCTCCACTGATTATAGCATTAGATTATAGAACGCTGATTGTTCGTTTGCAGTCTCAATCACAACTAACATGACTCAGTCATCATATTTCATGAGTAGTCAATATTTATATTGGACAAGTCAATACAAAATCATCGGAGGGACATCCGGGAGGATGTCTTGACGGAGTGGTATCATGAGTGAAACAGAGAGTGTACCTCAGGAAGGTGCCGGACTCGTCCGTTCCCTTACCTGGAAGCAGGGACTCATAGTTGCTATGGGTGTCCCTATCCTTATCATCCCCTCGGTAGCAGATGTTTCCGGCCCGATGTGGGCTTTCAGCATAGTTATCTGGGTTCTTTCGGTTATATCTGGATTCTTCATCAACCTGCCGATCGGTGAGTTGTGTGCAACATTCGGTGTCGCCGGAATTGGAGGTTCCATCCAATACGTGTTCGAGGATGATGAGAAGTATAAGAACAAAAGAATCAACACAGGAAGACTCATAGGTGCGATCGGTGCCTGGAGTTATTTCGTGGCTTGGGTGACCGTGATCCCCATCTTCACCATAATGGTAGCATATTATCTCATGGAGGCCCTTGACCTCAGCGGACTCGACCCCATGATGGAGACCCTCCTGTATGTTGGAATTGGAGTTGTTGTTTATGCATACTCTATCGGAACCAGCCTCAAAGGATTGGAAGGCGGTGCCAAATTCCAGCTTATTCTTACTCTCCTTACAATTATCCCCCTTGTCGTCATCGTTCTTGCCCCTATGCTCATGGGCTACTTCGATCTCGACACCATCATCAACGATATCGAACCCAAGAAGTGGCTGTGGACCGGAGAGGACTGGGCATGGAACGCTGACGGATTCCTGCTAGTTCTCGCTCTTCTCACGATCGCTCAGTGGAGTGCAGTCGGTTGGGAGACCGCAGCGACATATGGTGCTGAATACAAGGACCCTTCCAAGGACGTACCTAAGGCATTGATCATGTGTGGTCTGGCCTGTCTCGCCCTCTACTTCTTCGTATCATTTGCAGTTTACGGAACACTTGGACACGATGCGATCGATGCAGCAGGTGCCGCTGCCCTTGTCCCCATAGCTAACATGTGCTTCGGAGACACTGTCGGGCTCATCGCGACATTCCTTCTCATGATCGGAATGATCGTCGTCGTTCAGACATCCATGCAGGGATGCTCCAGGACACTTCAGGTCATGGCAACCAACGGACACATGCCCATGTTCCTCTCCAAGACGAACAAGTACGGTGTCCCTGTCAACGCTCTGCTCTTCCAGGCTGCAATCGGATTCCTCGTCATCATCGCAGGTATCACTGCAAGTCAGACCCTGGCCGTGTCTTGCCCCGGTTACGTCATTGCACACGGACTCTGTCAGCTCGCCTTTATCAAGTCGCGCAGAGACCCCCGTTTCAAAGATGTTGAAAGAGTTTACAAGTGCCCCCGTGGATTCCTCGGAGTATCCATCGGAGTCGTCATCTTAGAATTCTGCATATTCTTACCAGCACTGCTATGGTACCTCTATGTCAACCCGGATATGGGAATCGGTTACAGTATTGCAGCTATCGCCATCCCCATCATTTACATCCCGATTTGGTATGTGTTGCAGAAGTGGAACCACACTCACCACCCCGAGGTTCCCAACGGTCTCAACTGGAACGAGTGATAAACTTCAACACCTCGGTACTTCGGTACCGAGGGCCAAACTATTTTCGGTCGTGTCTTTTATTTTATATCCTTATGTCAATGCCCGAGTATCATGGCAGATACTGATGGACTGAAGAACCGCGGAAAGACGAAGGCAGATGCAGACAGCCGTCGTAAGGCAGCTGAACTATTCACGGGAGCTTCCCTAGATAGCATCGGCAGCTACGGTTTCGATCCAGAAAAGGCCTCGAAGAACATCGAGAATATGATAGGTACAGTTCAGATCCCGTTGGGATACGCGGGTCCAATGATGATTGAAGGGGAGTATGCCAAGGGAGAGTTCCTCATTCCCCTGGCCACTACAGAGGGTGCGTTGGTCGCTTCCATTTCCAGAGGTATGTCCGTCATAAACGCCAGCGGAGGAGCACGCACAGCGTTGTTCGCTGATGCCATGACACGTGCGCCCGTATTCAGGGTCGACGGGATAAAGCATTCGAAACAGGTCATGGACTGGGTCGAATCTAACATGGAATCTATAGACGAAGCCGTATCAGGCACGACCAGCCA
>JAEEGH010001312.1_pt1 | contig 72478 bp, 54 predicted proteins | sample 9134181 | NCBI WGS metagenome assembly JAEEGH01 (sample SAMN16246544, study PRJNA631951) | gut metagenome | biome: gut microbiome; feature: rumen; material: DP-attached | host: Bos | place: Iran: Karaj | collected 2018-10 | reverse complement strand
GCGGTATGCTGGTTTCCGAAGACACGGGCGCCAAGCTCGAAGATGCTCCGGTCACCGTCCTTGGCCAGGCCAAGTCCATCACCATCACGAAGGACAACACCACGATCGTGGAAGGTGCCGGTGATGCAGCCTCCATCAAGGGCCGTATCGCTCAAATCAAGAAGCAGATCGAAGCCACCACGAGCGACTACGACCGCGAAAAGCTCCAGGAACGCCTGGCCAAGCTTGCCGGCGGCGTTGCCGTGATCAAGGTCGGTGCTGCTACCGAAGTCGAAATGAAGGAAAAGAAGGACCGCGTCGACGACGCTATGCATGCAACCCGCGCTGCCGTCGAAGAAGGTATCGTTCCGGGTGGTGGCGTTGCCCTCATCCGTGCCGAGAAGGCCATTGACGCGCTCAACTTCGACAACGCCGACCAGAAGACCGGTGCTGCCATCATTCGCCGCGCAATCGAAGAACCGCTCCGCCAGATCGTGCAGAACGCTGGCCTCGAAGGCTCTGTCGTCGTGAACAAGGTCAAGGAAGGCAAGGACGCCTTCGGTTACAACGCGAAGACCGACACCTACGAAGACCTCATCAAGGCTGGCGTCATCGACCCGGCCAAGGTGACCCGCACGGCCCTCAAGAACGCCTCCTCCATTGCCTCGATGATTCTCACGACTGACTGCGTGATCACCGAGAAGAAGGAACCCAAGCCGGCTGCTCCGGCAATGGACCCGGGCATGGGTGGCATGGGCGGCATGATGTAATCATCTTAACATCCTCCTTAAAAAAAATCCCCCTGAACATCTCTGTTCAAGGGGATTTTTGTTCCATTACAAGACGTTTATGGAATACCGGCGTTGCCGGTAGTTTTCTTCATACAAAAAAAAGGCACCGCATCTTGCGGCACCTTTTAGTCGGGATGACTGAATTCGAATCAGCGACCTCTTGAACCCCATTCAAGCGCTCTACCAGGCTGAGCTACATCCCGTGGGTCGGCGTCAAATTTAGGTTAAATTTCGCAAATTTTCAAGGTGAAGACCTGAAAAAAACGAAATTTTACTTCCAATAACCCACAATCAGCACCTCAGGAGTTGCCCTCGGGAACTTTTTGCTCTTGAACGCGACAATTTTACGAATACTCTGCTGCTTAAGTTCCCACCCCTCGCGCAAGAAGCCCTTCGTCGTAAGCGTAATCTTCACACCGGGAACCTTTCCGCCTTCCTTGACCTGATCAATCTTATCCACATTGAGCATCACATTCTTGGACTTCATCGAGAATTCGCGAAGGCTTGCAGAATCCAACACGAGATCGGGCCTATCCTTCTTGTCGGTCTGCCACACGTAGAACGTCCATTCGCGCTTTTCGCCCTTGCCATAGTAACCCGCGTCAAACAGTTTCTCGCTGAAGAAGAACGGGGCCACGACAAAGCCGTCCATCTTGGCAGTATAGGGTTTGCCGTCCGTACCGACCATCACGATAACCGGGTTGATTTGTCCGTCCATCTCGGAAAAATCGATGTCAAATTCTATGGTGACCGGTGAGTTTTTGGCAATCTTGGTCGGGTACTTGAAGTTGGTCATCCCGATTCCCTGACCGAACGCATTTTCGAGCGTAATGTCCTTGCCCGAAATGTTCGCCCCCTTCAGGACAATATGTTTAACATCGCCCTGGTTCACGTAACCGATGGGATACGTTTCAGGGACAAAGCGAATGGCATCGTCGGCGAGAGCTGTCGTGGAAAAAGCGAATGCCAAAGAAAAGACTGTTGCAATAAATTTCGAATTCATGCCCCTAATATAGCAAATTCAGCGAGGAAATTCCATCTAGTTCTTGAGATCACACCACACTCCTTCCGAGCGTTTCCCATTAAATGTAAAATTCCATGTTCCGTTTTCCTCCCTATTGGGACAGGCGGAAGAACATTCACCCTCCGACATTTGCACAGACAACTTTGTTGAGCATGAATAACAAAAACCATTATAGTTTATAAGCGGACGGCCGGTGCAACTCTTAAAAAAGCATTCTCCATTTTGAACCGACCTTTCAGGGCACTTTGAACAGTTTTTTGTATCGCTAACAGGGCTTTCGTAATCGCAGGATCTGCAATCTCCAAAAGTGTCTTCCAAGGGTTTGTTGTCAGGGCACTTTTCTAGTTTACATCCCCAAAAAACATTGACCCTTTTTGTAGTCCCGTTCTTCCCGTTGCAAATTCTCTCACAGTCCTCTTCATCGTGGAGATCGAAAATTTCGTCATCGTCACAAGGATGACAATCTCCATGCTCGTCCAGCAAGGGACGATCGTCAGGGCAAGACGCAGACACCTTAATTTTATTCCCACCAGGGTTTTGGCTAAAATAATCATCGTCTTCGGACGATTCATCCTCTTCGTCGGATGATTCATCCGAGTCTTCGTCGTCGGTCACATTCCCGGACTCAATAGCGTTCTCGCCACCAATCGTTTCTTCGTCACCCGATACAGTACAAGCCGCAAACAACGCTGTAAGGTATAATGCTAGTACCGCATAAAAAAAGTTCATCCGCATATACAGCCCCTCCTTTTTTTGTAATGTAACTACAAAACAGCCCCTTTTCAGCCCACAATCGTAAACTTTATTTTGCATATTGATAAATATCACAATTGATTGTTACGTGCTTTATAAATCCACTCAGGTTTCACGCCTTAATTACGGCATCAATTTACCTGTTTTCGTAACGTTCTTTCAATTTTTCGACAACTTCAGGAAAATAGCGTTCATTAACATCGAAAGACAATCTGCCATCCTTGAAGATAAATCGGCAGTTGCCATTTTTATCGTACTTTATTTTAAGAGGTGTAGAATTTTCGAACCAAAAAGTCATATCCCCGAAATGAGTGCAAAGCACAAACTTGTCACTATACCACCTTATTTCAAGAACGGCTTTCACACCTTCGTAGACAACCCAAAAGTAGCCAAATAGACATGCAAAATAACACGTAAGATAAAGAGCATTTTCCCATGGAACAACGAAAGCAAAGAGCACAGCGGCAATAAAGCCTATTGGGCTCCCCCCTTCAACCTTCAGTACTGGTTTATAAACCACATATTCAGGTCCCTCGTTTACCTGCATCACATTCTTTTCCGCTAATTTATCCAAAATATTGCACAATTTCTGAACCACATTCGGATAGTCATTCTCAAATACTTGAAAAGATTTTCCGTTTTTCTTGAAGAAAAAAAATCGCCTGTTATATTGATCAACATTAACGTTATTGCTCTCCAGTTCATCAAACCGAACTTCTTTTTCGCCATAACGGGTGCAAAGAACAAACTTATCGTTGAACCATATTACTTTCAGGACCTTTTTTGAAAGGAGAAAAGCCAAGAAAAAGGACATGACCGAAACGCCAAGAAATATCACGTAAATTGGCGTCGGAAAATCATCATAGACTCCGCAAGACAATGTGATACAATAAAACAGCCCAAAGCCCAACAACAAAAATATTCCCATTATATTCAGGACATGCTTGGCCCCGCCCAACTCGAATACCGCACCATCATAAAAGACTTCGCTATCCGATTCAATCTCGCTTATATTCCTCTTTATTACAGAAACCTTCTTTGGAGCAGAAGGCGGCTTTTCCTTGCCATAATACGGATTGGGCGCATCACACCAGAGACAGCAAGGCATATCGTCTTCGTATTTATCACCGCATTTCGGACAAATCATAAAAACACCAACAAGGGGTATTCTCAATATATACATTTTTTGAATGATAGGGAAAAATTGCTAAATTTACGGGCATGAAAAAATACCACTTGGCCACATACGGCTGCCAGATGAACGAGTACGACTCGGCGATGATTGCCCAGGAGCTCGACATGTGCGGTTGCGTCGAGACAAGCAACCAGGAAGATGCCGACTTCATCATCGTGAACACCTGCAGCGTACGCGAAAAGGCCGAGGAAACCGCCATCGCGAACATCAGCAAACTCAAGTACCTGAACAAGAAGAACCCCGACGTGAAAGTCGTCGTGTGCGGCTGCATGGCTAAAAATCGCGGGCCGGAACTTTTGAAGCGCCTCCCGAACGTGAGCTATATCGTGGGCCCGGACCAGTACAAGAAAATCCCGGAACTGCTGCTCGGCGACGCCCAGAGCCCCTTGCACCAGACGCACCACAAGATGTTCATCGACGAGGACCTGAGCGAGAACTACCTAGGCGAATACGCGAAGCTCCAGAATGACTTCAGCACGTTCGTCGCTATCCAGCGCGGGTGCAACAAGCGCTGCAGCTACTGTATTGTGCCGTACCTGCGCGGGCCGGAAAAGTACCGCGACATGGAAGACGTGCTCGCTGAAGTCAAGAAGGCCGCCGACAAGGGCATTACCGAGGTGACGCTCCTTGGCCAGACGGTGAACGCCTACAAGACGGAAGGCGGCAACTTTGCCGATCTCCTCACGAAGGTTTCCGAAATCGACGGCATCCGCCGTATCCGCTTTACGAGCCCGCACCCGAGGCACTACACGAACGAGCTCATCGACGTATTGCTGAACAACCCGAAGGTCTGCCATTACGCGCACATCCCAATCCAGAGCGGCTCCGACGCGATACTCAAGAAGATGCGCCGCCAGCACAACATGGAGCAGTACCTCTCGATTATCGAGCAGTTGCGTAGCAAGGACCCGTTCTACGGAATTTCGACGGATGTGATTTGCGGTTTTGTGGGCGAAACCGAGGAAGATTTCGAGGCAACCCTCAAGGCATTTGAGACCTGCCAGTTTGACAGTGCCTTCATGTTCATCTACAGCCCGCGCAAGGGCACGGAATCGTACAAGGAAGCGGAAACGCTCACCGAACAGGAAAAGAACGAGCGCCACACGCGCCTCGTGGAACTGCAGAACGCCATCACGCTCAAGCGTAACCAGATGATGCTCGGCCGCACCGAGGAACTTTTGGTCGAAAAGAACTCCGTGCGCGACGAGACGGAACTGCGCGGCCGCACCGACAACTTCAAGAAAGTCGTTTTCAAGCCCGCAGAAGGCCTCATCGTGAAGCCGGGCGACTACGTGAAAGTTAAATTAGACGATATTAGAGGATGGACGATTCGGGGAAAATTGATAATTGATAATGGATAATGGATAATGGATGATTGTGGTGTGAGGTAATGAAGATGAAGTTTTGGAATGTTCGCGGAATTGCCGCTATTTTGTTCTTGATTTGCGGCACAAGCGCTTTTGCGCAGTCGATGGCTGATGCGCAGAAGGCTTATGTCGCAGGGAACTGGAAACAGGCGGCCACATCCTTTGAACAGGCATGCCCCAAGCAACCCGCCGACAGCCGCACAGAATGTTATCTGTGGAACGTTCTCGCGCTTTCGCAAACGGGCAACGCAAACGATTTCGCCAAGGCCGGGAAGCGTCTCGACAGCCTCATCGAAAAGACGAATCCGCAAAAGAAGGTCTACGCCGACCTCATGATGACACGCGCCCAGTTCCAGCTATATCTCGGAAAGTACGAGAATGCAGCAAACGCCCTGGTGCACGCCATAGAGACTTCGAAACCGGAACATGCCCCCGTACTCCAAAAAGTCTGCACCGCAGTCCAAGCAAAAATCAAGCAGGACAACCTAACGGAAGCTTGTTCGAACCTCGGGAAAGAACAGCCCGCAAAAACCGCCTCAGCCCAGCCGGCGGCACAGGAATCGGCACCGAAACAAGCCGCAGCCCCTGCAAACACTGAGGCCAAGGCCGCTCCCGCCATCATAGACCTCCCCGATTTTGACTCGGACGAAACCGCAAAAAAATCCGCACCGGCAGCCGCAGTCCAAACCCGTCAAGAAGAATCCTGGACGCTCCAGCTGGGTGCATTCAGCATGAAATCGAATGCAGAAGCACTTATCGAGAACTTGAAAAAACGTAAGATTCCATGCAGAATTGTCGAGCAGCCCCAGGAGACAAGGACTTTATATGTAGTTCAGTCAGGTGATTTTGTTTCAAAAGAAAAGGCTGTCGATTACGGAGCAAAAGAACTTTCTCCGTTAAATGTGGATTTCCGCCCGACTTTAAAGAAATAGTTACCAAAAAATTGCCGATTTTGTCCAAAATTGGGCGATTATTTCCTTTTTTTAACCTTTCAAAGTAACGAAAAAATACTATATTTGATGCACACCCTAGCCGGGGTGGTGAAATTGGTAGACGCGCCGGACTCAAAATCCGGTACTCGCGAGAGTGTGAGGGTTCGATTCCCTCCCCCGGCATAAAGGCTCGGAAATTGAGGTTAAGATGGCAAAATGGCGTAACGTTATGACTATGGTACTGGTGGCAGGCTCCCTGGCTTTGGCACAGTACGACTATGACTACGATGAATCCGCTTCTTCAGATACCGAGCAATCTTACTCTTACGGTGAATCCAACGACGAAGACGACTTCGACAAGATGGATGCCGCCGATGCCAAGAAAAAGGCAGAAGAAGAGGCTTCGGCTTCCGAACCCATTCCGACAGACGATGACGCCAAGGTTGGAACAGCCAAGGCAAGCGGGGACGAATGGGAAGGATTCCGTTACGAAGAAATGGGGCTTACCCAGTGGGAATTCCAGCAGGCCAAGGAAGAAGGTGTCACTCGCGAAAAATTGACCCACCTTGTTGAAGTAGGCATTCGCCCCTCCGAATATTTGCAGAAGCCGTGGTTGCGCCTCGGCGTGACCGAAGAACAGTGGCTGAGCCAGCGTTCTGAAGGCCTCGAAGATGCAGACATCGACCGCTCTTACAGGAACCGCTCCGGAGATCAGGCCTACGCCTATCTCTCTCTCCTGGTCCCCTCGCTCTACCAGTGGAAAGTCGGCCACACGACCAAAGCCGTTTGGATTGATGCTCTCTGGATTGCCGGCGTGGGTGCAACAGCCTACATGGCCGTAGACAAGCAGGACAACTGGTTCTACTTCCTTATTCCGGTCGCTGCGGCCCATATTTGGTCCTTCGCAGACGCATTCTTCAGCACGCAATGGGCAAACAACCCCGACGCAAACCGCTTTAGTTTTGGCATCCTCCCGACCCCGGACAAGGGTGTCGCCAGCATGCTGCAAGTGAAGTTCTAAGGCCATGCAGCTTGAGCTGTTAAAAAGCAAAATTCACAGAGCCACAGTAACAGATGCGAACCTGAATTATCAGGGTTCCATCACTATTGCCCGCGACCTGATGGATGCGGCAAACATCCTCCCCTACGAAAAAGTGGGTGTGCTCGACGTGAACAACGGCAACCGCCTTGATACCTATGTCATCGAAGGTCCCGCCAAATCCGGCATGATTTGTCTGAACGGAGCCGCCGCCCGTCTGGTTCAACCTGGCGACCTGGTAATTATCGTGGCCTACGCTTCCATGACCCCGGAAGAAGCCAAGAACTGGCAGCCGACCGTGGTTCATGTAAACGAAAAGAACGAAATCGTTTAAGCCAATTCGCTCTTTCCCAGATTCATTGAAAAAATTTTTTGACGTTTTTTGTTAAAACGTCATTTTTAGGCATTCCTTTTGATATATATTCATAGTAGCACAAAATGGAGATTATCCTATGCAAACCAGTATCATTTTTTCAGTCGCATTCTTCGCGGTAGCCTTTCTCGTTATCATTTTTGTCATGTCCTACATCAAGGCAGCCCCGGACGAGGCCATCATCGTTTCCGGTTTACGCAAATTGCCTAAAGTGATTATCGGGCGCGCCGGCCTTAGAATCCCTTTCTTTGAACGTGCAGACCACCTTTCTCTGCAACTTATCCAGATTGACGTCAAGACGGGTAGCCCCGTTCCCACAAAGGACTACATCAACGTTTCTGTCGATGCCGTCGTGACAGCCAAGATTTCGGATAACCCGGAAAGGCTCAAGTCATCGGCACAGAACTTCTTGAACAAGAAGCCCGAAGACATCCGCGCGATGATTGTCGATATTCTTGAAGGTAACATGCGTGAAATCGTCGGCCGCATGCAGCTCGTGGACCTCGTGGGCGATCGCAAGCAAGTTTCGGAACTCGTTCTCGAAAATGCCATTCCCGACCTCGAAAAGCTCGGTATCGTGGTGCAGACATTCAACATCCAGAACTTCGAAGATGCGAACGGCGTCATCGAGAATCTAGGTGTCGACAAAACATCCGCCATCCGTAAGGCTGCAGCAATCTCCAAGGCAAATGCCGAAAGGGATATCAGCGTGGCACAGTCCCAGGCCAAGAAGGATGCAAACGATGCAGCCGTGGCCGCCGAACTTGAAATCGCCCAGAAGCAGAACGACCTCGCCGTGAAAAAGGCGAACCTGCAAAAGATTTCGGATACCGAAAAAGCTATTGCCGACGCAGCCTACGAAATCCAGAAGCAAACACAACAAAAGGCAATCAACGTGGCCCAGGCTGAAGCCGAAGTCGCCAAGCAGGAAAAAGAAATCGAAATTCGTGAGCGCATGGTTGCCGTAACCGAGAAGGAACTCCAGGCACAAATCGAGAAGAAGGCCGAAGCCGAACGCCAGGCACAGATCCAGCGCTCCGAGGCGGAACTCTTCCAGCAACAGAAGGACGCCGAAGCGGACCGCTACAAGGAAGAACAGCGCGCCAAGGCCATCAAGCAAATTGCCGAAGCCGAAAAGGAAAAAGCATTTGCCGAAGCCGAAGCCACCAAGGCAAAAGCCATGGCAGAAGCCGAAGCCACCAAGGCGAAAGGCTTGGCAGAAGCTGAGGCCATCAAGGCACAAGGCCTCGCCGAAGCCGAAGCACTTAACAAGAAAGCCGAGGCAATGAAACTCTATGGTGATGCGGCTCGTCAAGAAATGCAGCTGAAAACCATCGAAAAGTACTTTGAACAAATGCCGCAAATTGCCGCCGCTGTTGCAAAACCGATGGAAAAAATCGGCAACATCACCATGTACGGAGAAGGCAATACGGCCAAGCTCACCGGAGATATCACCAAGACGCTCACGCAAGTCACGAACGGACTCACGGATTCCCTCGGAATCGACCTAAGAACGGTTCTCGGATCCATGTTCGGAGCAAAACTCGCGGGTGTTTCCAAGCCCGATACTCCGCAGGATTCCGCCCAGAAATAGACGAACTTTCTATATTCATGGCATGCGGTTGACGCTGTTCGTGATATTGCTTGCCATAACCTTCGCCCTTGCCGAATCACCGGCAAAGGCGGATTCGGTCGTGGCCCCAAAAGCAAACCGGGATACGCGTTCACCGGCAGTTACCGCAATTGACACCATCTACGACACAGTCTACGTTGTCATGGACGACGGAATTCCGTGGAACCATGAAATTTTCCCTAGAGAACGCCTGTTGCGCCACCCCACATTCGACCCGGCCCTGACCGTTGCCTACACCTACTCAGCCAGCATCGTAGGCGGCTCGTTCGGGACGTTCGCGCAGCAAAACTATCTCGCTCACTGGAACTACGAATTTTCGCCGGATTTGCACCTTTTCGGTGCGGTCGGCCTCTGGATGCCCCTCTACAGCAACATGAGATACGACATTCCAAGGGAAGACGTGCAGCAAGGTACGGTCCGCCCCATCATTCCTAACGTCGGCCTAGAATACAGGATTAACAACAACGCCTACCTCCGCATCGGCGTAACCAAGGAAGATGACGCTTTAAGAGCCTACGGACCCATGCACCGCTACTACGGCCCCTGGAGAAATTCTAACTTTTACCCGTGATGCGTTTTTTAATCATGTTGGTGTTCGTTGCTCTACTTGCGCTTGCTACTGGGTGCAAGGAAAAGGAACCGCCCAAAATTCAGGAAAAACGGAAGTATGCGGGCTCGCTAGAAGTCCTAAACAGCTGTGGAGAAGTAGGATCGGCCGCAAAAATGACATCGTTCCTGCGCAGGAACGGTTTTGACGTGGTCAGTTACAGGAATGATCTCCTCCAGAACTATGACGAGACCATACTAGTCCTCAGGAATCCTGAATGGGAAGGAGCGCAGGCGTTGGCCCAGACACTCCAGACGAAAAACATCATGAAGGTCGCAAGCAAAAGGGCGAACGACATAGACGCAACAATATATATAGGCAAGGATTTTAAACAAATCATAGAACCCGAACAGGGAGAAACAAATGACAACGAATAAGCAAGAACTGCCCCAGTCCGTATCTGTCGGCGCAAGCATTCTGTTTGAACTGCGCGCACAGGACGTGCAGTTGATCGATCTGCGCGGCATCAAGGACGTGACCGACTACTTCCTCGTGGCCACCTGCGAAAGCGAAGCCCAGATGCAGGCAATCCTTAACGAACTGCGCAAGGAATTCAAGGCCAACAAGCTCCCCTCCGTGGGCGTGGAATACAAGGAAGGTGTTCGATGGGCCGTGTTTGACGCGGGACTTGACCTGATGGTCCACCTGTTCGAAGAAGAAAAGCGCGCCGAAATTTCGCTTGACCGCCTGTACGCCGACGGCAAGATCGTAGAACTCGACGAAAACGACTTTGTAAAGACAAACACCAAGAAGGCCGACGACAATGAACTCGTTTGAGCAAGAAATCGCAGAGGCGCTTGCCGCCACCGGCTCCTTCGAAAAGGAAGCCGCACTCAAGCTTATCTCCGTGCCGCCTGACACCAGCCACGGCAACTTCACCATCCCTTGCTTTTCGCTCGCGAAGGTGATGCGCAAGGCCCCGAAGATGATTGCGGAAGACCTCGCCGCACAGGTGAAGCTCCCCGCAGGACTTTCGAAGGTCGAAGCCGTGAACGGCTACCTGAACTTCTTCATCGACCGCGGATTCCTCGCGAAGTCCACGCTCGAAGAAATCGCCGCAAAGGGCCTTGAATACGGACACGCCGCCCCTAACGGGAAGGTCGTGTGCATCGACTTCAGCTCCCCGAACATCGGCAAGGAACTAGCCTTCCACCACCTGCGCTCCACGATGATCGGAAACTCGCTTTCCCGCATCTACAAGGCCGCCGGCTACAAGGTGGAACGCATCAATCACCTCGGTGACTGGGGTACCGCTTTCGGCAAGCTCATCGTGATGTACCTGCGCGAAAACCGCCCCACCGACGACGCCACGCTCGATAGCCTCACCGTGAAGGAACTCAACATCCTTTACGCAGCCTTCTCCAAGGCCAGCAAGGAAGAACCCGGCCTCGAAGACGAAGCGCGCGCAGCATTCACCAAGCTCGAACAGGGCGACGAATTCTACCGCAAGCTTTGGACCGCCTTCCGCGCGGCCACGCTCAAGGAACTCATGCGCATCTACGACATGATGGGCGTGGGCTTTGACCACTATACCGGCGAATCCTTCTTCGAAGACAAGATTCCGGCCATTCTCGACGAACTCCGCGAAAAGAACCTGATGGTGAAGAGCCAGGACCTGGACGTGGTGATGCTCGACGAGTTCGACCTGAACCCCTGCCTTATCCGCAAGAGCGATGGCTCCACCCTGTACGCCACCCGCGACCTCGCCGCCGCATGCTACCGCAAGAAGGAATACAACTTCGACAAGTGCCTTTACGTGGTGGACCTCGGACAGGCTCTGCACTTCAAGCAGGTGTTCCATGTTTTGAAGAAGATGGGACGCGAATGGTACAAGGATATGTACCACATTCCGTTCGGCGTGATTCTGCAGTTGGTCGACGGCAAGTGGGAAAAGGGCAAGACCCGCACGGGTACTGCCAGCCTCCTCCGCGACGTCATCGAAGCCGCCCAGAAGAAGATTCTCGAGTTCATCGACCAGAAGAATCCGGAACTCGAGAACAAGGAACTCATCGCCCGCCAGATCGGTATCTCGGCACTCACCTTCAACGACTTGAAGAACAGCCGCCTGAAGGACGTGCGTTTCGATTGGGATGCCGTGATGAGCTTCGAAGGCGATACCGGTCCATATGTGCAGAACGCCCACGTGCGTCTTTGCAGCATTATGCGCAAAGCCGGCTACACAGTGAACATTTCCGAAATTGACATGGCGCAGCTCACCGACGATGCTGCCTATAGCCTCATCAACCTGCTCGCGAAGAAGGGCGAAAAAATTCTGGGTGCTGTTGCCGGTGACGAGCCGAGCGTGCTTGCCCAGTATGCCTTGGAAATCGCAGAAGCCGCGCACAAGTTCATCCACGAAGACCGCGTGCTCGGATCCGCCGAAGAAAAGTCCCGCCTGTTCCTGGTTCAGGCAACACAGATCGTGCTCGAAAACGTACTCGACCTGCTCGGACTCTTCCCCATCAGGCAGATGTAAAAAAAACGCAAGCCCTACGGGCTTGTGTTTTTTTTCAATTGAGAATTGATAATGTATAATTGATAATTATCAATTATACATTATCAATCATCAATCAATTTCCGTTGATGCAGCGGACGGAGTAGGCGTTGTTCTTGCTCGGGACAAGCACACGGACCATGTTATCACTCATGCGGCCCATCGCCCAAATCCAGATAGTTTCATTACGGCCGTTCTGAGCAGACCAGAAGTTAGCAGACTCGCCCATATCTTCATAGCGGACAGTCGTCTTTCCAATCAGCTTGCGGTATCCCGACGAGAACACGGAAAAACCGTACTCATCCGTGCCGCCGCCACCCTGCCAACCGGTAGTCGCCTTCAGTTTGGTCGCAAACTTGTCGCACTTGTCAACACCGTCGTAGCAGCCAGTCAGGCCCTTCAACATGTCGGACCATTCGCGGTCACGCGGCAGATGCCAGCCCTCGGGGCAAGCTTTGCGGGCACCCTCCAAATCATAGAGGCGGCCACTGCGCATGCAGTAAGAATCCTTATCTTCGTAGCACCAGGAATGGCCTTCCACATTGTAATTGACATTCTGTGCAAACCATTCGCGGCCTTCCACCTTGATGGTGCGGTAAACCTGGCCATCGCGCGGGTCCTTCACCATGCCAATCTTGTCGCGGAGGTCCTGACGGTGTTCCTGCTCGTTCTTACGGAACGCTATCAGCTTATCGCGTTTGGGCCTTTCACGAGTTTCAAAATCCAAATCCCATCTTTCCTGGGCTTCGGCATTCTTGAACTTTATCTTTAGTTTGTCCACAACGTAAAGTTCATCGCCACAAGCAAGGTCTACACCCTTCACATCTATAATCAACTGTTGTTCCCCGAACTGGCGAGGCTTGTCAAAGTAAGAAATCCAGGCTTCCTTGCTTTCGTCACATTTTTCGTAAAAATTTTCTTTTTCGATTTTATCGGCAGGGACGGTCAGATTGCCCGACACGGCAAATTCGAACAAACTGTCCTTGACCACAAACGAAACAGGCTGCACTTCTTTGTAGTGCGTATACTTGCCCATGCGTATTTTGCCTTCAACCTTAGCAGCGGAATACTCCCCCTGGCCTTCGGCATTAAAAATAGCGTCCCAAGTTTTCGGAGGAACAGCAAAAACATGTGATGCAGCTAGGCCAAAAATGCCAGCTATCGCAATTTTTGAAAAATACCCTTTTTTCACAGTGTATGTCCCTGTAAATAGTGTTGAACATGAACAATGTTAGTTTTTTTTATTCTTTTTGGAAACCTTTGTTTTATTAAATTGTAGGCATGGCAATTACTCGTTACATACTCCAAATTCATTGCCCCGACCAAAAGGGCCTGATTGCGGGCACGACCCAGGTTCTGGCCAAGGCCGGCGCAAATATTATCGATTTACAGCAGCATACGGCAAAAGACATCGAAACTTTCTTTTTGCGTGCCGTTTTTGACATGGAATCGGCAGACATCCAAGAAGTCTACAAGCACCTCGAGACCCTGGCCCCCCGTCTGGAACTCAACTGGAAACTCTTCGACACGTCCAAAACGGAGCGCGTTGCCATATTCGTCTCCAAAACGGACCACTGCCTCTACGACCTCCTCCTGAAGCACCGCGACGGAGACCTCCCCTGCGAATTCAGCTGCATCGTCGGGAACCACCCCGACCTGGGACCCGTGGGCGGGACCTTCGGCGTGCCGTTCTACTACGTGCCGTCCAACCCCGACAAGAGCATTCCCGAGAACCGTTTCAGGGAAATCATTGCCGAAACAAAGACCGACACCGTCGTCCTCGCTCGCTACATGCAGATTCTGAGCGAATCCTTTACCGAGGAATTCAAGTACAGGATTATCAATATCCACCACGGCTTCCTGCCCGCATTCAAGGGAGCCAAGCCCTACCACCAGGCCTGGCACAAGGGCGTCAAGATTATCGGTGCCACGGCGCATTTTGCTACCGAGGACCTGGACCAGGGTCCCATCATCTGCCAGGACATCCAGCGCGTGCCCGAAACCGCAAGCATCGACGAACTCGTCGAACTGGGCAAGGACATCGAAAAGCGCACGCTTTCCCAGGCACTCAAACTTTGGCTCGAGCACCGCGTATTCGTGTACGCTGGTAGAACTTTCATCCTCTAGGAGTAGTCATGTCCGAAGAACTAGAAAACAAGGTCACCGAAACCACAGAACCTGTGGAAAACGCAACCAGCGATCTCGCCGAGAATACAGCTCCGGTCACCGAACCGGCAGCTGAGCAGCCCATCCCTGTTTCTGAAGAGGCCGGACAGCTACCGCAGGAAGAACCTGCCGAGCCTGTCTATGCGGACGCCTACGAGCAGCCCCAGATTATCGTCCAGAAGGAGCGCGGATTCTCCCATTACGTCGGTTTCGCACTCATCAGCGTTCTCTGCATTTGCTTCTACTTCATGCCGGGCATCGCAGTCACCTTCCTGGTGAGCCTTATCCCCGGTGTTGCACTGGGTGCCATCGCAGCATGGGCTTTCAGCGCCATACTGAGTATCGTCGCATGGGCCATCTTCAAAATCAAGATTAGCGGGTTCAAGAGGTCGTTCCTGGCATATATCGGGCTATGCATCGTGGTTCTCGCCATCCTGATTGCCATCGAAGTACTGACCGAAGCCAACGTGTTCTCGAAAATCATCGCATTGCTCTGCGGCAGCGACGCAACCTAAGCCCGCAGAACTCAACATTGGAACTATTCATGACCAAGACAGACAACTTTGTACATTTTCTTGTAGAAGCCGGAGCCCTCAAGTTCGGTGACTTTGTTACCAAGAGTGGGCGCAATACGCCTTACTTTATCAACACCGGCGAGTTCCGCACCGGAGCCACGCTTTCCAAGCTCGCAGAATTCTACGCAGCAGCCTTCATGGAACATTTCGACGGCAAGGCCGAGAACCTCTACGGACCGGCCTACAAGGGCATTCCGCTCTGCGCCGCCACTGCCATGAAGCTTTCCGACGTGTACGCAAGGAACCTCACGTTCACCTACAACCGCAAGGAAGTCAAGGACCATGGCGAAGGCGGCTCGCTCGTCGGCTACAAGTACGCCGAAAAGACGAACATCGTCATCATCGAGGACGTGATTACCGCCGGCACAAGCGTCAACGAGACCATGCAGGCCCTTTCGCAGATGGAGAACGCCAACGTGGTCGGCCTCCTCATCTCCGTAGACCGCCGCGAACGCCTTGAAAACGGAAAGTCCGCTTTGCAGGACGTGCAGGACCATTATGGTCTGGAAGCCCGCTCCATCGTGAGCATCGACGACATCATCAAGTTCCTTGAGGTAGAAGAGAACCGCAAGGCGATCAATGCCCCGGAAGGAATCCTTGAAAAGGTCTACGCCTACCGTGAGCAGTGGGGCGTAAAGTAAGCGGAGCCTGCTTCGCGTTGGGGTACCCGGAAGATGAAGACCGTACTGCATTTTGCAATTTGCATCCTTACGATGTGCATTCTTTGCGGATGCGGTCAGTCTTACTGTTGGCATCAATCCCATCCTAGCTACAAAAAGGCCCCGACCGACTCCATCGCAGTCACGGGACTCGACGAAGCTTTCGTGGTGACGCGGTCCAGCTGGTTCGCCAAGCGACTTGAAATCAGCAAGGATAGCATCCAGACCTTCACAAGCCACTTCTGTTCCAAGGCTTTCCTCGAACAGTTGCAAAAGTCCTACAAGTCCGTAACGGTCATCCCCGATGTTGCTTTCAGTCATTTTCCCGAAGAAAGCCAAAAACTGGACACCCGCATTTTCATGAAGGGCCGCCTTCCTGAACAGGGAATCGTCGTGAAGGATTCCGCAGGCAATGTTCCTGCTTACATCCTGATTATTCACGAATTTACCCTGGGAACAGATCTTCAGCGGGAAAACTTCTACGATTATGCGCTCATCCACAACGAGGCGCCCGAAAAAAAGACATCCCAAAACCTTTCGGCAATCGTCTCGTACACGCTCTGGGACAACATGAAGCAGCGCCCGCTTTACAGCGCGGTCAATCAGGTCGACCAGCCTAACGTGAAACTCACGCTGAACGACATCAGCAAAATTGTCGCGTCATCGGTGCAGCAAATCAAGCAGGAACTAACGGCAGGGGTGAAATAATGAAACGATTCATCCTCGCCATACTGATTTTCGTTTGCTCGGCATTTGCCGACAACGTCTTTTTTCACAATCACTGGACCCTATGGAAGGACGCCGACGTGCTCATCTGGAGTACGGACAAGGTCCCTGCTCTTGATTCCAAGGAATTCTGCCTTTCCCTCAAGCGCAACAACACGGGCATTGGGGAACCCAAATGCCGCGTATTCGGCGAATGGGAGCGCGATTCCATAGCAGTACGCTACTCCGGATGGCTCATTGCCAACATGGAAGGAAACGTCAAGGCCGAGCATCTCCGGGCAAGGCACCCGGCCATGGTCGCAAAAATTGAATCCATTGAGGACAAGCTCATCCTTTTCATCGGGGAACGCGACGGGAAAATTTACGCAGCAACATTCGATGAAAATGCAGCCGAGCCCGTTGCAGCGGGAGTTTTCGAAAAAACCGGAGACAAGATTGCCCTGGGCGACAAAATTGCCGCAGCCTTTTTTGACGGGGCAGCAAAGCGTAGGCTAACCAAGGAAGAACGGGCCAAGAGGATGACCGAACCGGACGAATCCTACAAGGAGGTTCCCGGCTTCCAGGGATGGGCGGGCGTGGCCGTAGGATATTCCCAGGCAAAAATTCCCCTAACGCCGAACAACTGGTACAGTAGCCACACCGAAAGCAGGGTAAGGAACTACCGCATAACAAAAGATTCTGCAAGCCTCTGGAACTTCATCGACGATTCAGACCCGCAACTTGCCCTATATGCCGGAGGCACATGGTATGGCTTTATCGGGGCTGAACTGATGTACCGATACGCTTACCACAAGGTAAAAACAGACAACAAGGACACTGTCTATCAGGAACTCAGCTACTGGGGATTCCACCAGCACGAAATTGGCATCAATGTGGTCCTGTCCAGGACGTACACCCACACAAAATGGTTCAAGACAACCCCGTTTGCGTTCGTCGGATTCCAGTACAGTTTCTTTGTAGAAGATATCGGGCTCAAGGACGATAGCAAAGAGCACTCCAAGGCCTATGACGTCCGCATAAAATTCGAAGACTCCTACAAGGGAGCCCTGGTGGGCATCGGAAGCCATTTCGTATTCTTCAACCATTATGGACTTGGCCTAAGAGCGGGCATTTCTTCCCGCGGAAGGAATATCGAAGAAGACCCGAGCCCCGAAGCAGCCGCAGAGCCTACGACCATCGGGAGCTCGACTATCGACTGTTTCATCAACCTGGGCCTGGAATACCACTTCAGCATGTAGCTTTTTTGTTAAGTGCGTCACACGGGGGGCTATGGGAGCCGCCTAAAAATTGCTACATTTGGGCGCACTATGAGTGAAGAAATTATCGAAGAAAAGAAAGAAGAAAAAGTCAATCCGTTCCTAACCCCAGTCAAGATTATCGAACCCGAGCACAAGCTCCCCGACTACACCTTTGACATGCTCCCCGAAGAGCAAAAGGCAATCCTTGCACAGCATGGCTGGACCGACCTGATGCCCGTCCAGAGAAAGACAATCCCCTACATGCTCGCCGCCCGCGACATGCTGGTTCAATCCAAGACCGGTTCGGGAAAGACCGGTGCCTACGTTTTGCCGCTTTTGCAGGTCATCGTCCGCGACCACCTATATCCGCAGGCTCTTATCCTCGTGCCGACGCGCGAACTCTGCTTGCAGGTGGAAGACGAAATTGAAAAGCTCTCCGCAGGCACGGGCATACGCTCGGTCGCCATTTTCGGCGGTGTAAGTTACGAACCGCAGCTCAAGGCGCTCAAGAACGGTGTCCACATCATCGTTGCGACCCCGGGCCGCCTGATGGACCACGTGCAGCGCGGCAACGTCGACTTTCTCGACATCCGCGACCTGATTCTTGACGAGGCCGATGAAATGCTTTCGATGGGTTTCTACCCCGACATGCAGAAAATCCGCCGTTACCTGCCCAAGATGATTTCGTGCACGATGTTCAGCGCGACCATCCCGCAGACCGTCAAGAGCCTCGCCCGCGAATTCCAGCGCCCGAGCGCCGAATTCCTCTCGCTCAGCTACGACAAGGTCATCGCAAACAACCTGGAGCACCGCTGGTACCCCTGCGACGTGATGGACAAGGATTCCATGACCATCAAGGTGCTGGAATACTACAATCCCGACAGCTGCATGATTTTCTGCAACAAGAAATCCGACGTGAGTTACCTGGAACAGGTGCTTTCCGGCTACGGATTCCAAGTGGGAGCCCTGAGTGGCGACGTGGCCCAGGCCATGCGTGAAAAGACTCTGACCGCCTTCCGCGAAAAGAAAATCCGCATTCTCATCTGCACCGACGTAGCAGCCCGCGGCATCGACGTGGACCATGTAACCCATGTTCTCGTCTACGACCATCCGGCTGACCACGAAGTCTACGTGCACCGCAGCGGACGTACCGCCCGTGCAGGCAAGAGCGGACTCTGCATTTCGCTCATCACCCCGGTCGAAGAAATCGAAATCAGGCAGACCGCCGCAGACTTCGGCATCAACTTCATCAAGATGGAACCGCTCACGGGCGAAGAGATCGCAAAGAAAGTTAGTGAACGCACCCGTCTCCGCCTGGAAGAAGTCCGCAAGCACTTCGGTGGCCAGAAGGCGACCGAACGCATCAGCCGCATGCTCCCGCTCGTGAAGGAACTCGCGAACGGCACCGAAGACGAACAGATGCTGCTTGCATACCTGGTAGACAAATTTGCATGGAAGAAGGCGTAATCATGGCCAAGATCAAAGTTAAATCTGCAAAAGAAATCGAACTCATCCGCGATGCGGGTGCCCTCGCCGCCGAAACACTCATCCGCGCAGGCGAAATGTGCAAACCGGGCGTATCCACGCTCGAAATCGACGAGTTCATCGGCGACTACACACGCCAGCACAAAGGCATTTCGGCCTGCATGGGCTACCACGGCTATCCGCGTTACGCCTGCATCAGCATCAACGAAGTCGTGTGCCACGGCATTCCCGACGCAAAGACCATCCTCAAGGACGGTGACATCGTGAACATCGACATCACGACCATCCTTTCGGGCTACCATGGCGACACATCCGCCATGTTCTGCGTGGGCAAGGTCTCTGACATCGCCCGTGAACTGGTCGACACGGCCAAGTTCTGCATGGAAGAAGGCATCCGCGCCGCAGGCGAGCAGGGAGCTCACTGGTACGACATCGGCTGCGCCATCCAGGATATTGCCGACGAGCACGGTTTCAGCGTGGTCGAAGACTACTGCGGACACGGCATCGGCCGTGGATTCCACGAAGAACCGACCGTACTGCACTTCCGCAACTACGAACGCGGCCCCTTCATCGAAGTCGGAAACGTCTTTACCGTTGAACCCATGATTAACGTTGGCCGTCCGGGCACCAAGACGCTCTCCGACGGTTGGACGGCCGTGACCCGCGATGGCAGCCTCAGCGCCCAGTGGGAACATACCGTCGTGAAGACGAAGGACGGCATCGACATCCTCACGTTACCGAGGTAACATGTCTCTCCTAGCCAATCTCCGAGACCGGGCCATCGAGTCCTTCATCCGCAAGAACGAGACTGTTCTGCGTTTCGGCGATATTGAGGAGGTTTCCATAGATTCCAATGCCCGTATAGCCGATGTCAGGATTATCCTCCGCGGGGAATCCGAGACAACGTTGTTCAGGGGATACTATGGTTTTGACGAAGGCGAAAAGGGCACGGAGCTCGTTGTCGAGAAAATTACCTGCAAGCGCACCTGGATCAACGAGGCACTAAAACTGGCCCTGAATGGTAGAAGCCTGCGCTTCCCCATCGCCGACTACAGCGGAGAAAAACTCTCCGGCATCGCCGGCGGAATCGCGAAGATAATTTTTTAGGCGCGAGGCCCCAGGCTCGAGGCTCGAGCGATGAGCTGTGAGCAGTGAGCAGTGAGCAGTGAGCGGTGAGCCATGAGGTATTTTTTCCGTAATTTTACCTCTCATCGCTGACGGCTCAGAGAGAGCCGAAGGCGAACGGTCTCATAGCTCAAAGGGGCTTCAGCCCCGATTTCATTGCTTTCAAGTTACTGACGGAGATTGCTTCAGGGCTATTCGCCCTTCGCAATGACAAATCTGCAGCCTCCTAACCACTAACCATTTCCTACTGTCTACTTTCCTCATACCTCAAAGCGACCGGAGGTCGCGACCTCATTGCTCAAAGCGAAGCGACCTCATAGCCCATCGCTCTTAAATATGTATATTTCTCCATAAGGAGTTTCCTATGGACGACTGCAATGACGAAAAAAAGTTTGACAAAATAAAGGAACGGGTGGAGTCCATCCTGGTGGACCTGATTACCGACATCCCGGATTCTCTGTACACCGCAACCGCCGATCCCGAAGAAAAAATCAAGAGGCTCACCCAGAAGGCCGCCATCAAGGCATCTGCGGTCAGCACGACGCTTTCCGTGCCGGCGGGCTTTACCGGCATCCTGACATCCATCCCCGACATTGCTGCCATCTGGCGCATCCAGGCGCAGCTTGTCTCCGACATCGCGATGACCTACGGCAAATTCGCCCTGCTCACCCGCGAAGCCATGGTCTGGTGCCTTTTCCGCCACAGTGCGGCCCAACTCGTACGGGATGTCGCCGTACGTACCGGGAGCCGGATCGTGATCCAGAAACTCTCTTTCGCGGCTCTCGAGGCCCTGCTGAGAAAAATCGGGCTCAAGATTTCGACCCGGTTTGCCGGACGAGCCGCCCTTCGCGCCATCCCCATCATCGGGGCAATCGGCAACGGGGCATACTCCTACTACGACACCTACGAAGTCGGGAAGACCGCGGCAGCCTACTTCAAGGCCCTCGCCGACCAGGAAAGCAAGGATGCCGAAGAAAAAACCGACACCGAAGCGGAAAAACAGGACGAGACCGAAACCGCAAATTAGCGAAATCCGCTCAAAACACGCAAATCGGCCAACTTCTACAGAAACGCCCCCTTGAGAGGGGGCTTATTTTTTTCTACATTTGCGCCCAAACTTCAATAACATCAACTCCATTAGTGGAATAAAATATGAAAAACATTGAAAAGCACAGAAATATTGGTATTTCTGCCCACATCGACTCCGGTAAGACCACCCTTACCGAACGTATCCTCTACTTCACAAAGCGTATCCACGCTATTCACGAAGTCCGTGGCAAGGACGGCGTCGGTGCCACGATGGACTCCATGGAACTTGAACGCGAACGCGGCATCACGATTCAGTCCGCCGCCACCTTCGCAAACTGGACCCACACCAAGTCCGGCGAACAGGACTCCATCAACATCATCGATACCCCGGGGCACGTGGACTTCACTATCGAAGTGGAACGTTCCCTCCGCGTGCTCGACGGCGCCATCCTGGTGCTCACGGGCGTCGAAGGTGTCCAGTCCCAGTCTATTACTGTTGACCGCCAGATGAAGCGCTACCATGTGCCGCGCGTCGTGTTCGTGAACAAGTGCGACCGCTCCGGTGCAAACCCGCTCCGCGTGGCTGTCATGCTCAAGGAAAAGCTCAACCACAAGCCCTGCGTCATGCAGATTCCTATCGGTCTCGAGGACCAACTGAAGGGCGTGGTCGACCTTATCGAAATGAAGGCCTACTACTTCGAAGGCGCCAACGGCGACGACATGATCGAAAAGGATATCCCTGCCGAACTCGTCGACCAGGCCAACGAATACCGCGAAAAGCTCGTTGACTGCTGCGCTGACTACAGCGACGAAGTGATGGAACTCGCCATGGAAGGCAAGTACGGTGTCGACGACATCGACAAGAACCTCCTCAAGACCACCATCCGCAAGGCCACGATCAGCCTCGACATCACTCCGGTGTTCATGGGTTCCGCCCACAAGAACATTGGCGTGCAGAAGCTCCTTGACGGTGTTATTGACTACCTCCCGTGCCCGACCGACGTCGAAAACAAGGCCCTCGACCTCGACAACAACGAAGCTGAAGTCGTCCTCAAGAGCGACGACAACGAACCGCTCGTCTGCTACGCGTTCAAGCTCGTGAACGACCGCTATGGCCAGCTCACCTACGTCCGCGTGTACCAGGGCACCCTCAGGAAGGGCGACATGATCACCAACATGGCCACCGGCAAGAAGGTGTCCGTGGGCCGTCTCGTGCGTATGCACGCCGACGAAATGGTGGACATCACCGAAGCCGGCGCCGGCGACATCGTTGCGCTGTTCGGTATCGACTGCGCTTCCGGTACGACCTTCACCGACGGCAAGAACCACTACAACATGACTTCCATGCACGTTCCTAACCCGGTTATCGAACTTGTTATCGAAGCCAAGAACCGCGACGACCTCGACAACATGTCCAAGGCCCTCAACCGCTTCACCAAGGAAGACCCGACGTTCCAGGTCGAAGTCAACAAGGAATCCGGCGAAACCATCATCAAGGGTATGGGCGAACTTCACCTCGACGTGTACATCGAACGTATGCGCCGCGAATACAAGGTCGACGTCCAGACGGGTGCTCCGCAGGTGGCCTACCGCGAAACCATCACTCGCGAAGCCAAGTTCGAATACACTCACAAGAAGCAGACCGGTGGTTCGGGTCAGTTCGCTAAGATGTCCGGCGTGATGCGCCCGATGCCTGTCGAAGGCGACTCCGAAAAGGTCTACAACTTCGTGAACTCCGTCGTCGGCGGCCGCATTCCGAAGGAATACATCCCGTCTTGCGACAAGGGTTTCCAGAGCTGCATGGAAGCCGGTTCCCTCATCGGCTTCCCGGTCGTGGGTATCGAAATGGAAGTCCAGGATGGTGCATTCCACCCGGTCGACTCCTCTGACATGGCGTTCCAGATTTGTGCCCGTATGGCTTTCCGCGAAGCTTTCGCCAAGGCCGGCGCCCAGATCCTCGAACCGATCATGAAGGTCGAAATCGCAACTCCGACCGAGTTCCAGGGTAACGTCGTGGGTAACGTCTCCCAGCGCCGCGGTTCCATCACCGGAACGAGCGAAGAAATGGGCACGACGACCATCACCGCCGAAGTCCCGCTTTCCGAAATGTTCGGTTATGCTACGGACCTCCGCTCCATGACCCAGGGCAAGGCCGAGTTCACCATGGAATTCTGCAAGTACGCTCCGGTGCCGAAGAACATCCAGGAAGAACTCATCAAGAAGTACGGCGACAAGGCCAAGGCCCGCGCCTAAGCCTTAACGACTTCAAGAAAGATTCAAGGTCCGGTGGCACACGCCCCGGACCTTCTTGCATATAGCGGGAAGGGACAAAACAAAATCACCCGGCCATGAAGACCGAGTGACTTTGGAATAGAAAGTGTACACCCAATGAGTCCTACCCCGCGGTTCGATCCGGCATCCCTTCTCCAGAACCAGGACTAACTGGAAGCACACCTTCAATATACTTCGCGTTCCCCGGACGTGAACAAAATTTTTCACAAAATACCGTTCCTGCAAGGAACATTCCAATGTGGAATACGAACTTTTTCTTTTTTTTCGACAGGCTTTTTTGCTATTTTGTTCGTATCGGGTAAAATAAGGAGAACAAGAAATGAAGAAGATTATTCTTGCGTTGTGTCTGTTTGCGGGAATCGCGTTGGCCCAGCCCGCAATCTCGATTGGTTTTGGCCCCTACCATGGCATGGTGAGCGCCGAATACACATTGCTCAACGAGCACCTGTCCGCAAACTTCCACATTCCCTGGTACGATTCCGACTACGACTTCGTCGGTGGTATCGGTATCGCCTACCGTTTCAACGGGCTCACCGGCCCGTACGTGTTCCATACTTCCGAATGGGTGAACGGGACCTTCAAGGGATTCAAGATAATTTACGAGGACGGGGATTTCACCGACATCGAGAACACCAAGCGCGACATCAACTACTGGCGCCTCATCTTCGGGTTCGGCTACCAGCACATGTTCGCAAAGCATTTCGGTGCGTATTTCGAGATGGGCTTCGAGTTCTACGCGGGCAACGGCAGCTACTTCACGCACTGCGACTTTGCCGCGGGCACGCTCGACAACGACCACCTCGTGTTCCCCGCCGGCATGGGCGTCCTGGTAGAATTCTAGCGTTTTGCGGAAGCCTTAGCTTCTTTCCACAGCTGCTGCAGACCTTCGAGGCCAACCTCGGAGACTGCCGCGCCGCGTTCCGCGGCAAGCCGTTCCACTTCGCGGAAACGGCTCGCGAACTTCTCGTTCGCGCGGCGTAGCGCAATGTCGGCGTTGAAACCGCAGTGGCGCGCCACGTTCACGAGGCAGAACATGATATCGCCGAACTCGTCTTCCAGGCGGTCGATGTTCGCGTTCTCGGGAGTCACCTTCTCCATCTCGGCGCGGAATTCAGCGAATTCCTCCTGCGCCTTGTCGAACACGGGAGCGGCCTCTCCCCAGTCAAAACCCACCTTCGCGACCCGGCGGATGATATCCTGCGTGCGGGCGAGTGTGGGCATGCTGCGGCTCACCTTGTCCATCACGGACTTGCCCGCATCCTTCTTGTGCAGCGCCTCCTGGGCCTTGATCTTTTCCCAGCGGCGGCTCACCTCGGATGCGGTATCGACCTCGGCATCGCCAAAAACGTGCGGGTGGCGGCGAATCATCTTCTCGCAGATTCCCTGCACCACGTCGTCGATGTTGAAGTCGCCGCTTTCCTTGCAGACCTGCGCATGGAATACTACCTGGAGTAGTACATCGCCCAGTTCCTCGCACATGTGCGCCTTGTCGCCTTCCTGCGCGGCGTCGATGAACTCGCTGCTCTCTTCCACCAGGTAGGGCAACAGCGAATGCGTATCTTGTGCGCGGTCCCAGGGGCAGCCGTTTTCGGCGCGGAGCTTCGAGAGGATATCGACCAGGTCTTCAAACTTGTACTTCATGACCCAAAGATAGAAAGTCGCGCGTCCGCAGGCACACCCCCTTGTTTTTGACACTCGAATTCTGTATTTTTAGGCACGGGCAAACAACAACGCCCAAGGGGAAGCAATGAACAGAATCTACACCGTAAAGCCGGAAGAATACCCGCTTTTGCTCGGGGAATCCATCTACAAGCCAAAACAGCTCTATGCCATGGGGACGCTCCCGCCGCCGACTTCCGTCGGAATTGCGATGGTCGGCACGCGGAGGCCCGGAAGCAGCGCCCAGGAGCTATGTCGGAGGCTCGTGGGCGCCCTGCGCGGGACAGATGCCGTCGTTGTCTCGGGGCTTGCGCAAGGGATCGACAGCCTCTGCCACGAGGCGGCGCTCGAGGCGGGCATCCCGACCGTCGCCGTGCTCGCGCAGGGGCTAGGTACGAAAATCGAAGGCAGCCGCGGGGAACTTGCAAGGCGCATCCTCGAACGCGGCGGCGCCATCGTCTCGGAATTCGAACCCGACACGCCCGCCTACAAGGGGAACTTCCCGGCAAGGAACCGCATCATCAGCGGGCTTTCGCGCGCAACCGTCATCGTGCAGAGCAAGGCGAAGGGAGGCGCGCTCATCACCGCCGAATTCGCCCGCAAGGAAGGCAAACCGCTCTACGCCATCCCCGGCGACTTCGACAGCGAAGTGGCCGGGGGCACGAACGACCTGCTCGACCGGGAGCTTGCGAGGCCAGTCTTTCGGCCCGAAAGTCTGGCTTCGCTCCTCGGGCTCCCCCGGCGAGGAGGTCAGAGCATTGCCGCCGTCGAAAACAGCGGTTGCAGGCTCGGCGACGACGCACGGGCGCTGTTTTCGAAAGTCAACGGCTACCGCAAAACTTTTCCCGAACTTCAGGCGGAATCGGGCTTTAACATCGCCAAACTTTTAGCTATATTGACAGAGCTGGAAATTGCGGGCCTCGCCCACACCGAAGACAACTTCCTGTTCCACTTCAACGGATCGGCATAATGCACAAGAAAATCTACATCGCCATTCTGGTCGTCATTTTCTTTGTCGCCATCGTTGTGTCCCAGCTGCTGTTCAGCAAGGGAAACGTGTTCGAACAGCAGAGGCTGATATTGCAAATCGAGAACCAGCAGCGTCAAATCGATTCGCTCAACGTTATCATCGAAGAACGCAAGATGCAAATCGAGCGGCTCCAGAACGATTCGCTCTACAAGGAAGAAATCCTCCGCACCCGCTACGGCATGAGCCGCAAGGGCGAGAAAGTATTCCAAATGGTCAAGTAGCTATTCTTTCTTTTCGCTGGAAAGCGCCTTCACGGCTTCGGTCAGGCGGTCGATGGCCTGGATGAGCTCGTCCATCTTGGCCTCGCTCACGCCACCCTGCACGATGGCTGCGGCATTGGCAGCAGTCGCGGCAGCCTCGGCAACAGGCTTCGGGGATTCCTTCACGGGAAGCTTGCCGAGCCAGATGTCCGGCCAGCGGTCGTTGCCGCTGTGGTAGGTGATGCGGGTCGCGGTTTCCACCGGCTCGCCGATTTTCCAGATGTAGAGTTCGTAGTCGAACAGGTCGTGGTCGTGACCCTTGTCGGTAGCGCCCCAAACGAGCCACTTGCCGTCGGGAGAGAGGCGCGGGAAATATTCATGGCTGCGGCGGCCGGGCAGATCCATCAGCTTTACGTTCTTCGGGATGCCGAAGAAGCCCACCTTCTCGATCTGCTTGCCGTCTTTCGCAGAGAACCAGAGGATTTCGCTCGGGGCGGCCGTGCCACCGTTACCCGTCGGGTTTACGCGGTAGAGCTTGGAGCCGTCGAAGTTCCAGTCGATCTGGCAGCCGTCACCGGACTTGGTCCACACTGACTTTTCCAGATCCCAGACCCCCGTCTCGCGCATGGAGCCGCGGAGGGTCATCGCGAGATGTTTGCCGTCGGGGCTCATGTTCGGTTCCTGCAGGATCACGCCCGACTTGTTGAAAGCCTTTTCGCCGTCGAGGATCATCGTCTCGGCCTTGCTTGCTAGGTCCATCGTAAAGACCTTCCCCGCGCGGCTAAAGACAATGGACTTGCCGTCGGGTCGCCAGGTGCCCCAGGTGGCGTTGTCCACGACCTTCCGGGCATTCTCGCCCGAGATGTCGACCATCCACAGGTCCCACTTTTCGGGATAGTTCGCGTCGTTTTCGGGAACCCAGCCGCCCTTGCTGCGGTTGAAGAGTACCGTCGAACCGTCCGGGGAGATGCGCGGGAACCAGTCCACGTTGTCGCCACTCGTAAGTGCGCGGGCGTTCGTGCCGTCGGCATTCATAATCCAGATGTCGTGATGGCTGTTCGCACGGCTCGTGGCCCACACGATGGCACCTTCGAGCTTGCCCTTGAGGGCGGAAAGCGCCTTCTGTTCATCGGCAGTCGGGTCCACGGCTGCACCCGTCGGGGCGCCCTGATCGGCAAAAGCGGAGGTCGCGGCAAAAGCCGCACAGGCACAAAGCTTCAAAATCTTATTCATGCTTTAAAAATACGAAAAAAAAGAAGCAGGGACCGCCGAGGCCCCTGCGTTTTATTGAATTAGGCTCGAAGTTTTCGCCACCGGGCTACTGCAAGCGGATTTTTTTCATCATGGTCGCGTTCGCCGTCTGGACACGAACAACGTAGACTCCGCCGGGAATATTCTCAAGGCGGAAGGTAGATTCGCCGATACGGCCGTTCGCGAGCGTCCTTACCGCGGAGCCGGTCACGCTGAACAGGTCGATGCGGGCATGGCCGGCATAGTTCACCTGGAGAACGCGGCCGTTCACCGAAAGCGCGGGAGCAGCAGCCACGTGCGCCACCAGGGACTGGGCATCGCTACTGGAGCTTGTCGGCAGCTCGCTGGAAGAACTCGACTCGGGAGTAGCGGACGAGCTCGAAACCGGAGGCTGCGAGCCCGCCGTCATGAGGTTCGGCATGTTGCCCGAGACAAGGAGACCGCAAAGCACCTTCATCGACTGTTCGAAATAGGCTTCGTTTCCCAGAGAAACAGCCTCGCTCCAGTATTCATCGAGCTTCGACTGGCGGGAAGCATCCGTAACCAGCGACGTCATGAGCGTCGCCACGAATGTGCTATTGTGGTCGTTCCACATGGTATTGCCGCTACGTTCAATCGTGCCCTTCATCGCCGATGCCGCATAGCCGCTCACCCACTTACCGAGCTTGTCGAGCATCGTCTTGGCCTTCGATTCGCCGAACCAGTAAAAATCCTGCGCCAGGCGCCACGGAGTACGGGCGGCATCATACCCATAGTACTTATCCAGTCCCTTTCCGCTCGCATCCGACCAGTTGTCAAAAAGCCCCGTGGAATATTCCGCAGAGTTCGTCTCCAGCAAGGCGTAGTTGGCATTCATCGCCGTCGTATTCCAGAATGTGGCATTTTCCGTGTCCACCTCAGCAAAGAGCCTATAGTAGGCAGGCGCGATATAGGAAGGATTCTTCTTGTCGTTCCAGGCATCGCCCGGTTTATGCAGGCCATTTTCTTCGAACTCATACTTCTTCACGTTCTTCAAGAGAGTACGAGCTTCATCAAGATACTTTTCATCTCCAAACTGGTACGATGCCATGATCAAGGCAGCGGCCACATCCATTTCGGCATCCGTGGCGGCATTCGCATTGTTGTTGTACGGATTCAAGCCGCCAAACGACCAGTTCATGAGTCCATGGTCATTAGAACCGGCCTTGTAGAACGCCCAAAGTTTATCGAACTGAGACTGATAGCTGGTCGTATTGTCGCTGAAGTAGACCATCATCAGCATGCCGTAGCCGGTCCCTTCCGACACGAAATTATTGCTGCCCTTGTCTTTTTCGATTGCGGCATAGTTACCGCTTTCCTTATACTTGTCCGTCAGGTAAAATTCAAAAGCCTTCTTCAACTGCGTCGAAGCTTCTGCCTGACTAGAAAGGACAACGCCGTTCCCGCCATAGTTGGTACTCTGCGGGAACGGGAAATTTACCGCAGCCTGCGACAAGCCAAAAGCAAAGAGGCCGGCGAGGCCCATTTTTACCCAACGATTCATAAACACTCCTTGCCGCGTATGCGGCTACACCTTAAATTATATGTTCTTGTCCGTTTTTGCAACCTATTTTTTGCTGATTTGCCACAAAAACAGACTTCCGTGATTTATTTCAACCTTTATTTGCTCGCCCATTCCAAGGTTTTCAATACGGAATCGAGGCGTGCCGTCATCTGCTTTGCGCCCAGATAGCTCAAGTGGTCACGGTTCTGCGCCATCTTATCCGTATAATCATGCTTGCCCATCTTGTTTTCATCCATCAGCACGAAATAAGGATTCGCCTTGGCAAGGGAATCCAGGTAGGCAAATTTTTTGGAGGCCACGCTGCGCTGCAGCCCGTACAGGCCATACGCCCCCGTCTCCATGTAGTAAGGCGCCTGGGGGAACACAATCCCAATCACATAGATATCCCGTTCCGCGGCAACGTCCACTATCGCCATCAAGTCGTCAATTCGCGCATTCAGGCAATCCATCTCTTTTTCCGTAAACACGGAATCGCGCAAAATTTCAAGCGGATCCGCAGACCATCCGCGCGAAGGCGGTTCCAGGCCTCCCCTTACAGAGAAACTGTTCGTCTCTTCGGCAGATGCCGGGAACGCGTTTTCAACAACTTCGACAAATCCTTCGGGAATTCCGTCCTTCCAGAATCCATGATTCTTGTCGTAAGCATAGCCGGGGCCGCCACGGAGCACCAGGGCCAGGTGGTCTTCGACACAGCGCCATGCGTCAAGATCTATGGATACGGCTATCGCCTTCAGGTTCCGGGAATGGTTCAGCGCATAGTTGTTGATAAAATAAAAGTCCCTGGCCGGATCGATTCCCGAGACTCCGAGATTCAGCATTTCCCACTCGGGATAGAGCTCCGGGTTCACGCCCATTTCCATCCTGGAACTCCCGGCAAGGAACACTTTCGTGACATCGAGCCTTTTCCAGAATTTTTCAAGCTTTATGCGGAAGCGAGCCTGCTCCAGTTCATGGTTTTCCGAAAGGTAGACTCCGGCGCTATCCAGGTCAAGGATGGAATCGTCCCCCGGAGTAAAATGGTCCTTTATCCACAAGCTCGGATGCCAAAGTTCGTCGCCTTCGGCCAGTTCCACGATGCTGCTGTCGGAAACATCCACAAGCACAATCTTCGTATGGGCCCCGCTCGCATTCGTAAGGGTTGCGACAACGAGATTGCCGCTGCCAACCGCCCACTCGCTATGGTCGAAGGTATAGCCCGCAGGGGCCGCCACGGACAGGATCAACTTTCCGGTGCTGTCGGCAATCAGGAGCCTTTCATGCGTTTCATATTTCTCGCCCACGAACTCCCGACCCGGACCCTTGCCGAAATCTAGGAACAGGACGCGCTTGCTGCCGTCCATCGCAAGCGAGGCGTTGCAGGCCTGGGCGCTATCGTACCAGACCGTATCGCGGGCTTCCTTGAACACCGTCGAGCCGTGTTTTGCTACGCGGGCACGCAGGAGCCTAGCCCCCGAAACGGCAAGCGTATTGTCTTCGCTGATGCCGTCGTGATAGGCGCCATCGAAAAGTTTTTCGGGACTACCGAACTTGCCTCCAGAAAATTTCACCTGCCAGGTGGATGTCGCCTTGAACGACGATTCTTCCTTGTTGTTGCCCGCATCGGTCACATAGACAATCACCGTATCGCCATTTTCGAGCACGCGCCAGCGCGGGATAGCGGCAGATTCCACATCGAGTTTCACGAGGTTCGTACCGTTCGCATTCAGGTCGCGCACATAGAGCACCGATTTTCCCGAGATTCCTTCGAACCGCGTGCAGAACACGACCTTCTTGCCGTCGGGAGAAATTTCAGGATGGTAGACATCCAACGAATCCGAAATCTTCGTTACCGCAAGGCTTCCGTTGGAGTAATCGACATAGGCCAAATTCCCCGAGACATCGTCGCGGAACACGAGCTTCACCTTGTAGGTTCCCGTTTTCGAATGGACCGTTGTCGAACTTGCAAGCGGGACAATCCTGCTCGTCGCGGCATGTCCGTCAGAGCCCATCCATACAGCATCGGGAATCGCGCCAAAGGCAAGCCGGAACCCGACATAATCCGCATGGGTCGACGAGGTGACCGTATAGACATCGCCACGATTATAGAGCTTGATGGAACTGGCCATATTGCGGTAACTTCCGCCCTTCACGATTCGCTGGCCGAGAACGCCTCCGTCGGGTGCGCCCACATAATTGGAGACCGTATCGTCGCTGAAATTCCCTAGCCAATCATTCACCCATTCCATCGCATTTCCGACCATGTCGCAAATCTGCGTGGCAGAATCCGCCTTGCCACAGACCTTGTGCAACCTGTAATCCGAATTTTCGGAAGTCCAGCCGTCAGAGGGGTTCCAGTCGGCAGCGGCAACCAGCGACCATTCCGCCTCGGTCGGCAGGCGATACGCATCCGCCTCGGGATGGAACGCAAAACCTTCCAGGCTTGTACAGCGCTTTTCGGCATCGAACGATGCCCTGCTGTAGGTATAGGCCGTATCGTAGCCTTCCGCCTTGCTGCGCTCGTTGGCCAGGAGCACAGCGTCGTAATAGGTGACGTTTGTCGCAGGGAGAGCCTTATCTTCGCAGTCCAGCGAAAGGCCCGTCGCAGGTTCCATCAGCCTGTTGAACTCGCCACAGGTCACCTCGTGCCTGCCGAAAGAGAATTCGTAATCTAGGCGGACAAGCATTTGCGGGCGTTCGTTCATCTTGACCTGTTCGTCGTTTGTTCCCAGGACGGCAAGCGCCCCGCCCGCATCCACGCGCGACATCCCGACAAGGGAATCTTCGCCGAACGCGACCGACGAACTTTTGCCCGAGTCAACCCCGACCGAATTGGAACATGCGAACAGCGACAGCGCCGACGCACCCAAGACAAGCCACTTTTTCACACCCGTACAAATCATTTCAGAGTTTCCAGCAGGGAATCAAGCCTTAGTGTCAATTGCGTCGCACCCGCAGCGCTCAGATGGTCCACGTTATAGGCCATATCGTCCGTATAGTCATGGTCTCCCATCATGTTTTCATCCATCCATACAACATCCATGGCCTTGACCACGCTCAATATGGAATCCGCGACAGAACGCTTTGGACCATACACGCCGAACGACCCCGTTTCCCTATAGTCCGGACTCTGCGGCGCGATAAAGCATATAACCTTCAAGTTCCTTTCCTTTGCGAGTTCGACGATTTCTTCGAACAGCTGGAAGTTGTACTTGTAATTCACGTCCAAGGTCGACATGGAAGCCGTATCCCGGAACACATCGCTACCGCCCCATCCCAGGTTCGGCAGCAAGAAGTCCTCCAGGTTGTACGGATGCTGCAGCGCGGTCTGCGGCTTGGGGCAATCCGCGACATTGCTCAGAAAGCCTTCCGGCAGGCCGTCTTTCCAGAATCCATGATCCTCGTCGTACTTGAATCCCGGAACACCGTCAATGATCGGCCCCCAGGATGTCGAGCGGTCATACCACAACAGGTCCGGAGACATTTCAATAACGATTGCCTTAAGATTGGGAATATGCAGCAAAAGGTAATTCTTGAGAAGGTAATGCATGCCCCTCATATCGCCCGCCGAATAGGCCATGTTCAAGAAGTTCTCCGACTTCACGAGTTTTTCGTACATGCCAAACATCATCCTGGAACTTCCCAAGCCAACGACAGTCACCTCGCCACGGCGGTACCAGAAGTTTTCCATTTTCACGCGGAGCTCCAGCGCATTGTACCAAACATTCTCATCATAGTACACGCCCGCGCTATCCATGCTCAGCATGGGGTTCTTCCTTGAAGAGACCTTGTCGTTCACCCAGAAGCTCGGATGCCAGAGTTCATCGCCTTCGGCCAGTTCCACGATGCTTCCGTCCGTGAGGTTGACCAGGGCAATCTTCGCATGGGCGCCATCCGAATTGGCAAGTGCCGCAACCACGAGATTTTCCTTGCCAAAAATCCATTCGGTATGGTCGAAGGAGTAACCTTCCGGAGCCGCGACGGATTGGATCAGGGTTCCGGTGCTATCCGCCACGAACAGGCGTTCATGCGTGCCGTAGGCGATTTCGACAAACTCGCGGCCCGGGCCCTTTCCAAAATCCAGGAACAGGGTGCGCTTGGAACTATCCTTGGCAAGCGATGCGTTGCAAGCCTGTTCGCGGCCATACCATACGGTATCGCGGGCACCAGTCATTACCGTCGAGCCGGAATCCGCCACGCGGGCACGCAAGAGCCGAGCCCCCGTCACCGCAAGCGTGTTATCCTCGCTAATGCCGCCGTGATAGGCGCCATCGAAAAGCTTTTCGGGCTTGCCGAACTTGCCGCCTGCAAATTTCACCTGCCAGGTAGACTCCTTGCGGAAATTCGACTCGTTCTTGTTGTTGCCGGCACCGGTCACATAGACAATCACCGTATCGCCTTTTTCGAGCACGCGCCAGCGCGGGATAGCCGCAGATTCCACATCGAGCTTGACCAGATTCGTGCCATCCGCGTTCAGGTCGCGGACATAAAGCGACGACTTTCCGGAAACACCCTCCAGCCCCGTACAGAAGGCGACCTTGCTGCCATCGGGCGAAATATCGGGATGGTACGCGCTGATTGTATCCACAATCTCGGACACCGAAAGGGTTCCGCTAGAATAGTCGATAAAGGCAAGATTCCCCGAGACATCGTTGCGGAACGCAAGCTTGATCTTGTAGGAGCCAGTCAGCGAGCGCAAAGTCGAAATATTCGCAAGCGAGACAACATGGTTTGTCGTAGCCCGGCCATCGTTGCCCATCCAGGTCGCCCCGGGAATCGCACCGAACGCAAGACGGAATCCCACGTATTCCGCACGGGTAGACGAGACCACCGTATAGACATCGCCGCGGGAATGAAGCGAAATGGAACGGGCCTCGTTGCGGTAGCTTCCGCCCTTTACGACACGCTGGCCAAGCGCGCCACCATCGGGAGCGCCGACATAATTCGAAAGCGTCGTATCGCCAAAGTTCCCGAACCAATCGTTCACCCATTCCAACGCATTCCCGAACAAATCGCAAAATTCATCTTCACCGGCCTTCGTGCAGACAGGATGCAGACGGTAGCCCGAATTGTCCGACGTCCAACCCTTTTCGACATCTGCAAAGCGTGACGCCACAAGAACCCATTCCGCTTCCGTCGGCAAGCGGTAAGCTTTAGCGTCGGCATGGTAGGAAATGCCTTCCAGGTTCGTGCAGTGATGTTCACTGTCGAACGATGCCTTGCCGTACGTGTAGGCCGTATCGAAGCCCTCCGCCTTACTGCGTTCGTTCGCATACAGGACCGCATCATAGTACGTCACGTTCGTCGCGGGGAGGCTATCGTCTTCGCAGTCCAGGGAGAGGCCCGTCGCCACCTGCATCAGGCTATCGAACATGCCGCAAGTCACCTCGCCCCGCGACATCGCAAAGTTGTACTCGAACCTCACCTTCATCTGCGGGCGTTCATTCGACTTCGCCGACGAATCGTTCGTTCCCAAAAGCGCAACGGAATCGGAAGCCAGGACCTTCAGCATTCCTTCGGGGACAAACACGTCTTCTTCGGAATCGCCGGAAGACACCCCTACCGAATTCGAGCAGGAGATGAAAAGCAGCGATAGCAACAGAAGCAGTGTCTTGTAGAACATCTCTTACTTCAACGTTTTCAAAAGGGAATCAAGGCGGCTAGAAAACTGTTTTGCACCCAAATAGCTCAGATGGTTGCTGTCGTAGGCCATCCTGGAGGTATAATCGTGTTCTCCGAACTTGTTCTCGTCAAAGATGTAATAACCGTCCTTCTCCAGCTTGGCTATAATCTTTTTTGCAACCGACCTCTTGGGGCCAAAGAATCCGAAGGATTCCGTCTGCGCGAAATCCGGGTTCCGCGGCGTGATCGCCAGAATCAGTTTTACGTCACGGCGTTCCGCCTCCGCCCGCAAGGAATCCAGCATTTCCAGATTCTCTTCCAATTCGGGGCTGTCATAGGGCATCTTGGAGATATCGACACCTACATAGGCATCGCCCCACGACATCGACGGCAACAGAAAAGTGTCTTCCACGTAATTCTGCGCAAACTGGTCCCGCGGATAGGAATATTCCTGGCTCAGCGTAGCGACAATGTCCTTAGTTTCATGGCTCAGGTGAAGTTCGTCGTAAATGAGCCCTGGCGAGAACAGACGCACGAAATAGAAGAAGTCCGTTTCCTGGCGGAAAAGCAGTCCGGGCGCAAGTTCAATCACAAGAACCTTGATTTTTTCCGCATAGCGCAGGATATAGCGCGACACGACATACTTGAACAGATACATATCCGCCAGGGTCACGCCCATATTCAGGGTCCTGAACGAAGTTATCGTAGTATCGATAACGGCATCCAGCAACATGGAACTTCCCAGAGTAACGCATTCGATGTTGCGGTAGTCCTTCCAGAACATCTGCATCTTCATCGCCAATTCCACAGACGACCCCTGGAGCAGATTCAACGGATGGTAGTTAAAATACATGCCCGCACTGTCCAGATCGAGCAGCACATCAACGTCGGCATCCGACCGTCCCTTCACCCACAGGCTAGGATGCCAGAGTTCATCGCCTTCGGCAAGGTCGACGATGCTGGAATCGGACAAGTCGATAAGGACAATCTTCTTGTGCGCGCCGTCCATATTGGCAAGAGTCGCGACGACCAGGTTTTCGCCTCCCTGGGTCCATTCGCTATGATCGAAGGAATAGCCCACAGGAGCAGCAATCGACTGAATCAGCTTGCCGTTGCTGTCGGCAACGAACAGACGTTCGTGGGTGCCGTAGCTCTCGCCGACAAACTTGCGGCCCGGTCCCTTTCCGAAATCGAGGAACAGCGTACGGTTGGAGCCATCCTTGGAGAGCGAGACGTTGCAGGCCTGGGCGCTATCGTACCAAACCGTATCGCGGGCATCCTTGAACACCGTCGAGCCGCGTTTTGCCATGCGGGCACGCAGGAGGCGGGCGCCTGTCACGGCGAGCGTCTTGTTATCGCTGATGCCGCCATGGTACGACCCGTCCAACAGTTTCGACGGCTTGCCGAACTTTCCATTCGAGAACCTCACCTGCCACGTAGACGCTTCCTTGAAGTTTGCCTCGTCGGAATTGTTTCCCGCATCCGTTACATACATGATAATCGTAGAACCATTCTCGAGCACATGCCAACGCGGGATGACTGCAGATTCCACTTCCAGCTTGACGAGATTCGAACCTTCCGGATTCAGGTCGCGCACATACAGCGCCGACTTTCCCGAAACACCTTCGATCCGGGAACAGAATGCCACGCGCTTGCCGTCGGGCGAGATATCCGGATGGTAGACATCGAGCGTATCCTCAATTTCTGTCACGGAGAGCATTCCGCTGGAGTAATCGATATACGCCAGATTGCCGGTGATATCATTCCGGAAGGCAAGCTTCATCTTGTGGGTCCCCGTCAGGGAATGCAACGCCGTGGAGCTTGCCAGCGGGACAACGCGGCTCAAGGCAGCCTTGCCATCGCCACCCATCCAGGTCGCCCCGGGAATCGCGCCACGCGCAAGCCGGAATCCAACATATTCGGCACGGGTAGAAGAAACGACCGTATAGACATCGCCACGGTTATAGAGCTTAATGGAAGACGCCGTATTGCGGTAGCTGCCGCCCTTGACAACACGCTGCCCCAAAGCGCCACCATCGGGAGCTCCGACAAAGTTCGTAAGAGTCGTATCCCTCAGGTTGCCGAACCAGTCATTCATCCATTCCGTCGCGTTTCCGAGGATATCGCAGAATTCATTCTTTTCCGCCTTACGGCAAACGGGCATCAGCGTATAATCCGAATTGTCCGCCGTCCACGCCTTTTTGAAGTTCCAGTTGCGGCCCGCCACAAGAACCCATTCCGCTTCCGTCGGCAACCGGAAGGATTCGGCTTCGGGCGAGAACACAAAACCATCGAGATTCGTACAATGTTTGTCCTTGTCGAACGTCGCCTTGCTATAGGTATAAGCTGTATCGAGACCATCCTTCTTGCTGCGTTCATTGGCAAACAAGACCGCATCATAGTACGTCACGTTTGTCGCCGGGAAATAGCCGTGACATTCCAGGGTCAAGCCCGTAGCCTTCTTCATCAACTGATTAAATTCGCCACAGGTCACCTCGCGGCGCGCCATCGAAAAGTCATAGCTGAATTTCACCCGCATCTCGGGGCGTTCGTTTGTCCTGGCATTGCTAGAATTCGTTCCCAGCACGACCTCGGCCCCGATAGCTTTCACATGGAGCATTTTCGAAAAGGAGACCGACGCATCGTCTTCGGCGGTATATTCCGGCATCGCCATTTCGGAATTGGAACAGGCGCAAAGGAAAACTGCAATCAACAAATAGAAGAAAAATCGCATCGGCGACAAAGATAGAAAAATCGGCCGGTATAGCGACCTACAGGGTATCGGGCAGGCGGCTCTTGGCCAGTTCCTGGTTCACCCTGATGCCCGGATAATCGGGAAAAAGGTCTCCTGCAAGCCGGTACCAGCGCAGGGCACGGGGCGGTTCTACTTCCAGGAAGAGGTTTCCCATGTCGAACGCGGCCAGTCCCGTGAACTGCGCCGGCGTAAGCGCCCTGAATTCAAGCCCCGTCCACTTGCCCTCGCGGTACTTTTCGCGGTATTCCTCGTCGGTGTAGGTATAACCGCGGCGGTTGGGTTCCAGGTTCACGGGAGGGGTATCCGCAGGCGCATACCGCAAGAACACGTGTCCCGGAAGGAGAATCGCCTCCAGCGGAATTTTACGGACTTCGGCAACCATCATCGCAAGCCACGCGAGCCCCATGCAACCCGACTTTCGCCTTTCGAGTACCTGGAGCGGGAGAATCGCCTCCGCAGAGACCGCAGCATCGCCCGCCCCCGCAAATTCGATGTTCCAGAATTCCCACAGGAGCGACTTCAGCGATGCAAGCGTATCGCCGGTTGCAGACAAACTACTATCATAGAATGCAAGGCCTTCGCGCCATGCGCCGACAGAATCGAGACAGGCTGGGTCACGATTTTCGAAGGCACAGGCCATTTCGCCGTACTTTGCGTTTTCAGGCCGTCCCGTCCACAGCACGAGCGTGAGCGAGACCGCCAATAAAATCAGCAACAGCGGCCAGAAAAAACGCGAGAATATCGACGAGAGGCGGGCAAGCATCTTACCTTAGCGCGTCCCATTCCATCGGGGATTGCCAGAAGTCGCGGGCGGTCATCATGTAGATGACGAGCCGCTTGCTCTGCATGTCCTTTTTCATCTTCATCATGCGGTGGTACACGCCCGGGCCGCCGCCCCAGCTGGTAAGCACCTGCACGTCGAGGCCAGTCGCAAAGGCTAGGAGCGATCCCGGGCCGCCGCTCTTCTGGTCCACAGATTCGAACACGCCCGTGAACGAGTCGCCCATCAGGAGGATTGGCGCATTCTTGCCGCCCTTGTAGGGTTCTGCACCCTTGAAGATCTTCATTGCGGGCAAGGTGTCCGCGGGGTACTTTGTCTTCTCGGCATCGGGCAGGTGCGCCACGAGGTCGCCTTCGCGCATCGTAGTCGTCTCCTGCATATTGAGCGAGCCCGGCTGAGCTCCGGCATCGCCATACCATGCGTATTGCGTCACGCGGGCGGCAAGCTGTTCCATGGCAGCGAGCATTCCGGGGAGCGCCCAGTGCGTGTCGTAACGCTGGTAGCTAAAATGCGGAGGCTCGTCGCCAGCCTTTGCCGCCATGAGCGCCGGGTAGACATCGAGCACGTCAAGCCCTGCGGCAAGCATCTCGCGGGTAAACTCGCGGCCAGCAGGATTCACGCAGAGGTCGGCAGGAGTCCCCGCCACAAGACGTTCACCGTAAATTTCTTCCTTCACGGGAATAGGGACCACGAGCAGCTGCACCCCGATGGAATCCAGGTAGTTCTTGAGTTCCAGCAGGCGCGGGAGCGGGTTGTGCAGGCTATCCTGCCCCGTGATCTTGTCTGCAAGCAGGTAGTTCGCATTGCGGCGGAACCAGAGGAAGGTCTCCGCAGACGTTGCCCCCGCTGTCGCCCAGGCATTCTGTTCCTTCGGGAGTTTCGCGAGCGTCTTTTCCAATGCCGTGCGGAACTTCGCCGTTTCCGCATTCGCGGGGCAGCTGCCTTCGAGCGAAGCGAGCGTCGAGAGCCTGAAGGAAGAATCCCTGTCGAGTACGCGGTTCACCGGCACCACCTCGCCTGCCGCGGCAAGCGAGTCTGCAACGGCCTTCGCACGGATCTGTTCGGCGGTCAGGCGGAACGCGGGCACGTCGAAGGCGACCCACATGGGTTTACCCATCGGGTTTCCGCGCATCACGGCAAAGGGCTGCGTCTTGGAGCCTTCGGGCCAAAAGCCACCCGGCGTATGCTGCTCCAGGTCGGTATTGAGAGTCGGGTACCAGTAAGAAGAAAGCGTCCGTGCCCAGTTCATGGCGTCTTCCGCATTCATCTCGGCGGTCAGATAATAGTTGAGGACTTCGGCAGTCTCGCCATGCGAAGCAAACTTCAACTTTCCATAGAATGCAGTGCGGCCAGTCCACGGCGCAGGCATCACTTCCGCCCACCACTCGACGGAACCGTCGCTCATCGGAACTCCCCACAGGCGGCTCACGTTCTGGAAGGCACGGAAAACTTCGGGTTCGTCCCACTTGACCGCTTCCACGGCATTCAGGACCTGCGCCAACGAATCGTTGCCCGTCTGTGCATAGAGAATCTTGGACAGCGGTTCCCACGCAAGCGGCTGGCGGCCCGAAACAGCAGCGGGTTCAAATTCCGAGAGCGAGTCGAGCATCGGGAACGGGTATTCCGGCAAGTTCGCGCCAGCCATCTTTCCCGCATAATTTTCAGGCTTCTCGTCCTTGCCCGCCAAGCGGATCGGGTTCACGAAGTAAGCCGCAAAATCAAGCGCGGCAAGCGTCGGTTTTCCCACAACGCGCACCTGCCTATCGGCATCCACCACATTCATCTCGAATACGGTCACCGGCGTCGAAGGAGTCGGCGGGAGCGCCGTCGGTCGGGACTGCGGGCCTTCCACCGAAGCGGCAGGCGTATCCGTTGCAGGATTCTGCTTCCCGGAAGCGCACGACACGAGATTCAAGGAAAGGGACACGGTCGCAGCAAGGGCTACGGCACCTGCACGACAATAAAAGGGAAATTTTCTCATACGTTTCCGAATATACAAAAAGCGCAACCCGCCCAAAGCATGCCGCACGGCATATTTTCTAGATTTGTTCCGCAAAAAAGGGCACCATGAAAAACCTATTTGTAATTGCGACAGCAAGCGCCGGGAAAATCCGCGATTTCGCGCATATCCTCGGCACCGACCACTACGAATTCAAGACGCTGAAGGACATCGGCTTCGATGAGGAAATCATCGAAAACGGAAATTCCTTCGCCGAAAATGCCATCATCAAGTCGAGCACCACGGCCCGCTGGCTCGCCAAGCGCAATATCGAGGCGACCGTCCTCGCCGACGATTCCGGTCTCGAAGTCTTCGCGCTCGCCGGAGCCCCCGGAATCTACAGCGCCCGCTACAGCGGCGTCCACGGCGCAGACGACGACAACAACACGCTGCTCCTCAAGAACCTCGCAGGAATCAGCGACCGCAAGGCGCGCTACTTCTGCGCCCTCGCCTACCAGACCGTCTCGCGCAACGGCGATGGCGAATTCGTCGTAAGCGAGCCGCAGATTTTCGAAGGCGAATGCCGCGGCAACATCAACTACGCTCCCGTAGGCGACATGGGCTTCGGCTACGACCCGCTCTTTGTCCCCGACGGCGAGACGCGTACCTTCGCGCAGATGGAACTCGAAGAGAAGAAGGCCATAAGCCATCGCGGGAACGCCATCCGCGCCCTGAAAAAAGCGCTCGGAAAGTGAAAAACCTCTACATCGAAATCACGGACGCATGCAACCTGCGGTGCAGTTTCTGCCCCAGCAAAGCGCATCGTGACTTCATGCCGACAGCACGCTTCGAAAAGTGCATCGCGGGCGCAACCGAAATCGGCATCGAGAACGTCTACTTCCACGTCCTCGGCGAACCCACGCTGCATCCCGGATTCAGCCTGTTCGTAAAGCACCTGGAATCGACCCCGCTCAAGCTCACGCTCGTCACCAACGGCACGACCATCGCACGCACGGGGCGCGCCATCCTCGAAAGCCCCGCCGTGCGGCAGGTGAACTTCTCGACGCACGCCTTCGCGGAACTCCCGCCGGACGATGCGCGCGGGCACCTGCAAGACGTATTCGACTTCTGCAAGATGGCGCTCGCCATGCGCCCAGACCTCTACATCAATCTGCGGCTATGGAATGTCGGTGACAGCGCTTCCGGAAGCTGGAACAGCTACATGCTCGCGCGCATCCGCGAGACATTCGGTGTCGATGTCAACCTGGGAAATTTCTGCAGCCGCCACAAGAGTTTTCCCATCGAAGGTAGGCTCTACCTCCACGAAGATTCGCGATTCGAATGGCCGGGCATGGAAACTGCGGCAAGCACAGGCAATACGCAGCGGAGCGGCACCTGCCATGCGCTCGACACGCACGCCGCCATCCTCCACGACGGCCGCGTCGTCGCCTGCTGCCTCGACCATAGCGGACAAATCACCCTCGGAAACATCAACGAGCAGGGCCTAGGAGAAATCCTCGGCTCGCCTACCGCCCGCAACATACGCGAAGGGTTCGAAAAGCACGAACTGCGCCACCCCTTCTGCCAGGGCTGCAGCTACTGCAGGCGCTTCAAGTAGCCTACTGCGGCCTATCGACGAGAATCGGACGACGGAGACGTTGTTCTCCATCCCAGAAAGGAAGCACCACCTTTTCGTAATACGCCTCGAGCCGTTTTTCGTTCATCATTTTCCAGCTATCGTAGGCGACACGGTTAACGTGCCTAAAGACAATCCGCATGAATTCTTCCTCGTATCCGTTTTCGACTGTCGCCCGGAAAAACGGCTTCAGTTCAAAATCGTAAGCGCCCTTCACCGCCTCGCGCATGGCATAGATACCCAGCCTTACAAGAAGTTCGTACTTCTCCGGTTCAGTTCCCAGCGAATTCGACCCGTTCCCGGAGCCGAACAAGTTTTCTCCCGGAGCCTCGTTCTTGGAAAAACGATACATGAACGCATTGAGCCAGTCGGGATGGACCCTCAAGCTGGGTCGGTTATCGCCATGCGCATCATAGAAACCGACCAACTGCGAGAAGCACTTTGCAAAATGCAGCATGCGAGCTTCAGTCTCACCGATAAAGTTCGCATACGACCCATTCGCAAAGAAATCTATTCCGTAACCCAGGCCGTAAGCCAGCTGCCCCGCCAGGAAATACGAACCCTCATGCCGGCGGGTATACTTGAGCGAATTCAAGATGACACCGTAAGCCTCGGCCGAACGGTGGGCCACATAGAGGCAGACGCTCTTGTTGTACATCAGAAGGTAAGAATCCGGAAACTTTTCAAGCCCCTCGTCGTAATAGTAGAGCGCCGAATCCAGTTTTCCCAGGTGGTCATAAATATCTCCGAGCAGGGAATAGGTGTCCGGCCGCGGTGACAATGCAATGGACTTCTTGCCATAGACCACGGCGCTATCGTTCTCTCCGAGCATCATGTACGAATACGCTATTTCGTAACCCACGACAGACATTCCCGGATTCAGGGAATCTGCCCGCATGTAGCAGGCAATCGCCTCGCGGAACATCCCGTTATCATGATAGGCGTTCCCCTTTGCCAAAAGCTGCACAGCCTCGGCCGCCGACGGCGAAAGGGAATCCGTCTTGGCAGAAACTTCAGGGAATCGAACCGTTGTCGACTTCTGTTCTGCCCAGGATAAGCCCACAAGAAGGGATACAAGCACCAGAATGAATATTCTTTTGTCCATACCTTCAATATATATAATTAGTTTTGCACCATGCAAGTAACCGTTCTCGATTTTACCGGTGTTTACGAGGCGCAGCCCTTCATGCAGGAACTGCGTATGCGCGCCGACACCCGCCACATCGGCTGCGGCGACATTCCGGGCACGGACTGCTACTGTGACGACGAGGCTGTCGAGACCATCCGCAAGCGCATTGCAGAGGTGGGAATCACGGACGCAAGCGGCATCCACTTCTTCGACAACGGCAATTACCACTACATGAGCAAGATCTGGACGGACATGGTCAAGGAACCGTTCTCGCTCGTGATATTCGACCACCACCCCGACATGCAGGAACCGCGATTCAGCAACATCCTCAGCTGCGGCGGCTGGGTCAAGAAGGTGATGGAAGAGAATCCGTTCGTAGACAACGTTGTCATCATCGGGGTCGCCGACCACTTGGCGAACGAGTTTCGCAACGACAAGGTCACGTTCATCCGCGAAAGCGAACTACCATCTGTCACCGTGGATTCTATCGCCGCGTTGCGGCTCCAGAATGACAACAAGAGCAGAGCCCAAAAAGACATTCCACTTTACATCTCCATCGACAAGGACGCCCTCTCGACGGACTACGCGGCCACGAACTGGGATCAGGGCTCGCTCAGCCTCGAGCATACAAAAGCTATCATCGACGCACTTGCACAGGACCACAGGATTATCGGCGTGGACATCTGCGGGGAACGCGCCCGCGACTTTGCCGGTGACGAGCAGCACAGCGCCCAGGAAGCAGACGCACTCAACGACCGCACAAATCGGGAGCTGGCGGGATTTCTCGCAAGCATCCTCCCATAGAAAAAAGCTATCTTTGCGCAGTAAAATCAACAAAAACAATTAACTAGCGACTAATCATGGATATTAACGAACTCGCCCAAAAGCACATCTTGAACCAGCCCCTCTACGTGACCGGCAAACCTATCGCCTACACCGCCCGCGAATTTGGCCTCGACCCGAAAGAAATCGACAAGCTCGCGAGCAACGAGAACCCGTTCGGCCCGAGCCCGAAGGGCATGGCCGAAGCACGCAAGGCGCTGGAAGAAATCAACCTCTACCCCGATGGCGGCAGCTACGACCTCATCGGCAAGATTGCCGAGTTCCGCGGCGTGAAGCGCGAACAGATTGCCGTGGGTAACGGCAGCAACGAGCTCCTGGACATGATCGCCCAGGTGTTCCTCGGCCCCGGCACCGAAGCCGTGATGGGCAAGCACAGTTTCGCCGTCTACAAGCTCGCCACCATGGCGATGAACGCGAAGATTATCGAAGTCGACATGCCGGCCCCGGCCTACAACTACGACCTCAAGGCCATGCGCGCCGCCGTGAACGAGAAGACCCGCATCGTGTTCCTCGCGAACCCGAACAACCCGACGGGTTCCGACCTCACCGCCAAGGAAATCATCGACTTCGCCGACAGCCTCCCCGAGACCTGCGTGCTCGTGATGGACGAAGCCTACACCGAATTCATCGAGGACACGCCGGAACTCGTCCCGGATTTCAACAGCCGCATCGCCGAGGGCAGGAACATCATCTGCTGCCGTACGTTCAGCAAGATTTACGGTCTCGCAGGACTCCGCGTGGGCTACTGCATCACCCGCCCCGAAATCGTGAACCTCATCAACCGCGTACGTGAACCGTTCAACGTGAACAGCATCGCCCAGGCCGCCGCTATCGGCGCCATCGACGACCAGGAATACGTGAACAAGGTCCGCGAGCTCAACAAGAAGGGCCTCGAACAGCTGAAGGCCGGTTTCCGCGAACTGGGCCTCCCCTACGTCGACAGCCACTCGAACTTCATCGCCGTCAGCGGGTTCAAGGACCCGATGGACGCGTTCAAGTTCCTGCAGATGAAGGGCACCATCATCCGCCCGCAGCCCGCGATGGGCGACGTGCTCCGCATTACCGTGGGCACCGAATCGCAGAACAAGAAATGCCTCGACAACATCAAGGCATACCTGGGCAAGTAAAGGCTCACGGAGTCGCGCGCGTCATCTCGAAGCGCGGCTTTTGCAGCCGGAGCGTTGCAGAAAACCTGGTCCGCGAGGGCCGGGTTTCTTTACGTGGTAAGATCGTACTCGATCCCGACACGCCCGCCTACGAGAACGACGAAATCGCCGTGGACGGGAAAAGCGTCGAAGCCGCCCAGAAGTTCTACTTCGCGATGAACAAGCCGCGCGGCATCGTCACCACCGCAAGCGACGAGAAAGGCCGCAAGACCGTGATGGACCTGTTCCGCGAGCAGTACGCAAAAATGTTCCCAAGCAAGCCGGTACCGCACATATCGCCGGTGGGCCGCCTCGATGCCGCGAGCGAAGGCCTGCTCCTGTTCACCAACGATACGCAATGGGCCGATGCGTTGCTGGATCCGCGAGAACCAAGCCAGCACATAAAAATCTACCGCGTGCAGGTCGCGGGCAAGCCCTCCGCCGCCGACCTTGCGAAAATGGAAGCGGGCTTCAACGTCGCGCCCCGCGTCTTCGGCGAGAGCGAGGAGTTCATGCACGCCGAGCGCGTTGTGCTCCACAGCGAAGGCGAAAAGAACTGCTGGCTTGAAATTACGTTGTCCGAAGGCAAAAACCGCGAAATCCGCCGCATGCTCGCCCACCTCGGCTACGAAGTCATGCGCCTCGTGCGCATCCAGTTCGACAAGTATACGTTAGGCAACTTAAAGCCCAGAGAAATCAGGGAAATCACCCCTTAAGGCCTAAGGACACACCGGATTCCAGAGTTAGCTCCGCAATCTCCAGCTGCGCAAACCAGAGCATTATCTACCTTTGCAGAGCCTTCTTTCACCTCGACGGCATCCGCACGGCAACGGATTAAGCCCATATTGTTGTCCGAACAAGCTTGCATCTGGGACGGAATCCAGTAATAGACGTCCCCTTCTTCCACCATGTTGAGTCCAAAAATCGCCTTTGCAGAGTCAATCGTAAACTCGGAGCTCATCCCCCCATTGTTCGAGACATAGTCTATCATGTTCGTCCACTCATCTTTGGAAGGCATAATCCAACCTGACGGGCAATAAGACTCACCATTCGCAGAATCGGAAACTCCGGCATTCCAGCGAGTCTTTGTTATGTTATCCGTAAGCCAAAGTAGGGTGTCGACAGCGACCACGCCATAAGTTTTCGAATCATGCTGCAGCGAGCCCTTCCAAAGGAATCTCGATGCATCGCAGACAAATTCCATACCTCTGTAGGTTCCCTTCGCGCCGTCTTTCGTGCACAAGCCCAATTCGCGATCCACAATACTGAGCGGCCTCCAGAAGTGCTCCATGCACACGAACTGGGAATCTCCCACGGTCATAAGTTCGCCATTACGATCCCTGTCGCAGGTTCCCAAAGCAATCTGCGTTTCTGTCGGGATTTTCCAAGAGCCCCCATTGCAGATATACAGTGTATCCCTGAATGTCTCAAAATCAGAAAATTTCGTGGGTTCGCATTCAGGGAGATATTCGTTGGCAGTCGCCACCTCCCACCACAGCACACCACAATAATACGGGACTCCCAAATAGAAAACTATTTCTTCATAATTATCGCTATTGCATGTTCCCAAAGCCACTTCCACCTCAGCCTTTTCCCATTTCGCCGTCTTAGCTTTCGAATTATAATGGCAAACAAAGACCGTATCGCGAAACTGCCCTTTCCTACCGGAAGTAGACGCTTCGCACTTGCCGAACTCAAAGTTCAAGATTTCCTGCATTAAAGCGTTTTCCCAACCCGATTTTACGCACACATAGTATTGGTCGTGAAACACGAACATTTCACCGATATTTGAGCTACTACACGAACCAACGGAATCGGCCATCGTATTATCGTTTTTCAAGCAGCGAACTGGAGCAAGTATCTTGTTTCCAAACGATCCAAAGACGGGAGTCCTCCCCCTAGTTTCAAACGTAACCATATACCTCGATATGGTATTACCTCTATTGGTAAGTGTATTCGTCCAGAAATACGCGTTTGTCCCAGCATACCGATATTCCGTTTCATTTAAGAGCACTAAGAACTGGCCTAGCGGCTGCACGTTGAAACCAAGCGAGTCGCAGCCATTGCCATCAATAGAGTCTTCATACGCCTCCCAGCCTTCCCGAGATTTCAAGTAGTATCCACCCATCGTTCCATAGGCACTTTCCACATCGGCAAAGAACTCTTCCCATTCATTCATATACGGCAGGTGCCAACCGCCAGGACAAGCCTTTACGGCCTCGTCGTAACTATAGAATTGCGAATTTAGGGTATCGACTGCATCTTTGGCATAGTACCTCAGGTTTTCCGCCATCCAGGTGTGTCCATTTATCGTGATGGTCTTATATTCGTTGTCATCGCGTTCGTCAACAAAACTTTCCAGAATAAATTTCGCACCCTGACTAGGCGAGCTGTTTTCCGCTTCCTCGCTGGACGAAGAACCGCCCTTCCCGGACGACAATTCTTCTTGTTCTTCGTCCTGCTTCAGGAAATTGCTATCGTCATCACCGCAAGCCACAAAGAGGCTCAAAGCGAGAAACACAGAACAAAGCGTCCATTTTCTAGAAAAAACGGCCATAAACAAGTCCTCCTTTTACCGCTTAATAAGTCGTCCCTTAAGGCCTAAGGACGCAGCGGACTGCGGCTGACGAGCAGAAATCCGTGCCGCTATAGCTACATGCCCAAGCCGTAGATATCGACACAGAGCCATTTCCCACCTCGGCGGCATCCGCCCTGCATATTGTTCCAATCATCGAGCTTTCCGTGCACGAATATTTCTGGGACGGAATCCAATACTCAACCTCCTCTTCTTCGACCATATTGAGGCCATAAATCGCCGCCGTAGAATCAATCGTAAACTCGGCGTTTATTCCCCCATAGTTCGAGACATAGTCTAGCATATTTTCCCACTCGTCTTTAGACGGCATGATCCAACCCGGCGGACAAACATCCTCACCGTTCGCGGAATCCGAAACAGCATAGTTCCAATAAGTCTTCGTCATGTTATCCGTAAACCAAAGCAGGGTATCGACAGCGACCACGCCATATGTTTTTGAACCATAATGCAGCGTACCCTTCCAAAGGTATCTCGATGCATCGCAGACAAACTCCATACCCCTGTAAGTTCCCTTCGCGCCGTCCTTCGAACATGCACCCAATTCGCTTTCCACAATACTGAACGGCCTCCAGTAGTGATCCATGCACACGAACTGGGAATCTCCCGCGGCCACAGACTCACCTTTACGCTTCTTGTCGCAGGTCCCCAACGCGAGTTGCGTTTCTGTCGGAACAACCCAATACTTCCCATTGCAGACATACAGCGTATCCCTGTATGTTTCAAAATCGGAAATCTTCGTGGAATCGCATTGATCGAGATATTCGTTGGCGGTCGCCTCACGCCACCACGAATCACAATAATACGGGACTCCCTGATAGACCGTCAGTACGCCATAGTTCTCTCCTTTATATTTGCATTCTCCCAAAGCCTCTTTAACCTCAGCCTTTTCCCATTCCATCGACTTATAACGGCATATATAGGCCGTATCGTGGAACCACGACACTTTTCTGAGAACGGACGAGTCGCATTTGCCAAACTCAAATTCCAGGATTTCCTTCATGTAAGCGCTTTCCCAACCCGAAGTATCACACATATAGAAGTGATCGCGGAACTCGAACATCTCACCGACATTTGCATCTTTGCACGAGCCAATGGAATCGGCCATCGTATTGTCGTTTTTCAGGCAGCGAATTGAAAAAAGTTCCTCTACACCAATTGTATAGTAAGAAGTCTGTTGTGTATAGTAGGGAGACCGTTGCACGCTTTCAAACTTAATCACAAACGGACTTCTTTGCTCCGAACTTTTGTTTCTACCGGCAAGTGTACTCGTCCAAAAATACGTGTATTGCCCCGTAAGCCGAAGTTCCTGTTTTCCACTCGACAGCGCAACCATGCCTAGCGGCTGCACGTTGAAACCAAGCGAATCACAGCCATTGCCATCAATTGAGTCATTATACGGCTCCCAACCTTCCCGGGATTTCAGGTAGTATCCGCCATTCTTTCCATAGGCTTTTTCCACATCGGCCAAGAGATCGCCCCATTCCTCCTTATTCGGCACATGCCAGCCGCGAGGGCAAGCCTCTACAGCCTCGCTGTCACTGTAGTACAGCGTGTTCAGGGTGTCGACTGCATTTGGGGTATGGTACCTCAGGTTTTCCGCCATCCAGGTGTATCCGTTCATCGTGATGGTCTTGTATTCGTGACCGTCGCGTTCGTCAACGAACGTTCCCGGAACAAACTTCGGGCCTTGAGTGGACGAACTGCTTTCCGCTTCCTCGCTAGACGAAGAGTCTTCCTCCTTTTCGCTACTAGAAGATCCATCCTTTTGTTTTTCGCTGGAAGAAGATGATGAAAATGAGGAAGAAGATTCCTCTTCCGCTTCCGACGACAATTCTTCCTGATCTTCGTCTTGCTTTAGGAAATTGTCATCATCGTCACTGCAGGCAACAAAAACGCTTAAAAAAAGCGCGGCAAGGCAAAGCGCCCACTTTCTAGAAAAGCTGGTCATAAGTTCTCCTTTTTTCCCATCAAACACAATGGTTGAACCATTGAATCTATCTGCAAATATAGATTACTTCCTGGCAGCGGTCAACGAAATCCCCAGATGGAGATTGTTCAGTTCATCGACGGGGTCGCGTTTCGGGTTCTCCCCTATCCGAAATCTATCGTCGCCATATTCTTCGTTATTGGGGCCAGCGGCAGTGACGTGAAATCCCGCAGTCAGGGTGAAACCGACAAGGTAATGTTCCGATATGCTCCAGAGTTTGCCAATCTCGAACTTGCCACCAACATCAAAATTGCAATAATCCATCCCGTATTTTTCCCACTGGTTGTCGCTCCACATGAACGATAGCGTAGCACCCGCAAACAACCCGTACAAGGCGGAATTTTTAGACGGGAAAGGAAAAACCTTGAAACCGAAGCCGAAAAGCGGGCGGACCATAACCTCGGTTTCGGCGTATTCATCCTTGTCGCGGGAATAAAGTTTGTAGTTGGAACCACCTATCGATACAAAAAGACCGAAATCCAGCAAGAAAACGAACCGCTCGCCCGGAGAAAATCCCGCCTGCACATCGAGCATCGGGCCGCCACCTTCAAAAGAGAAGATGTCATAAGTGAGGTCCTCGTCATAGACCATCTCGTCGCGGTCCTTGTCATGATACCAATGGGTAGACGATTCCGTCTTGATGCTATACGACGCATAATGGCCTCCCAGGGACACTCCGAAATACGGGAACCCCGAATCGTCCGAAAGGGCGAGCGCCGCACTGGCCAAGCAGGCTACTAATAGCACCATCCGTGGGAACATTTCAACCTCAGGGCTGCATAATTCACGAACTTGCCACAGGACGTATCCTCGGGCGGCAGGAATTTGTCGAATTCGTAATCTCCGGCGACACTGCGCTCATCAAATTCCACAAAGCGGAAATTGAGGTCATCCGGCTTCCAGTATTCCGAACGGCTGTCAATCTCGTAAGTGGGCAAAGAGACAACCTTGTCACCGCAATAGAAGGAAATATCGACCGAAACCTTATTCTCGCGGCCAAGCGAGAACAGGCTGTCGCAAGTGTCCCTGCAAACAATCCCGACCGAAGAATCCGACGTCACGGATGTATCTGCCCAGACTTCGTCCCCGGCCTGGTACGTAACCCGCAATTTCAGGGAATCTACCTTGTCTGGCTTATATGCGGCAACATCCGTCCAGTAAGCAGGATCCGCCCAGTCGTCCGGGTCACAAGCCATACAGCAAAACGCAAGCCACGAAAAGACCAGCGAGCAGAAAACAGAAAATCTGATGACAACGGGTTTCATCAGATACTAATATAATAAATAAATTAAAAAAGAGTGATTTTCTGAACAGAAGTTTTACTTAACCCCTGGACTCGCACAAAGTACTGGCCAGCGACAAGGCCTTCTGTCGGGACCCGCACGGTTCCACGCGCGACATTTTGTAGCGACGCGACCCTATGCCCCTGCGTGTTAAACACGTCAACGCGAGAAACAGAGCCGGCAGTATTGTTCACGAACCAGGAACCGCCATCGCGAACGAGCAGTTTCGCACGCTCCGCAATTTTCGGTTGCATAGAAATCGGCTTCGGGCTTGCGGTATTCAAAAGCACCGCCGTAATGGACTTTGCCGGGAGCGAGAGCGAAGCCTTCTTCGACTGCACCGCAACCGTTCCCGATTTCAGGGCGTTCTGCTCATGCGAAACAAAGGTTTCCCCTTCGATTCCCGCCAGCGTGAGCGTCTTGTATTCCCCGTTTTCGACATCGAATCCGTCCACATCCAAATCGACCGTCTGTGCGGTATTTTCCGCACGATTCACGAGAATCACCGTCATGGAATCGCCTGCGCCGTTCAACGTCGTGTAGGCCGAGACAAGAGAATCCAGGCTAGACGGGCTATTCACACGGAATTCCTTGCCGTAGCGACTAAACAGATGGACAACCTCGTACATGCCCTCGCGCCATGTCCAGGGCGTAAAAATCTCCACACCATGGTCCATAAACGTCCCCATGAACGAGGCGTAGACCACGGCACGCGTCATCGCGTCCATATCCGCGATAAAGTCCGTTTCCGTAAAGCCGAAGGTGTAATCGTAATCCTCGCCCACGTATTTCTTCATCCAGTCGTCGATGCGCTTGAAAATGTATTCCTTGGTGATGGACTCGTCCCACTTGCAAGTTTCATTCGCACGCTTGATGCCGTTTGCGCCCGGATAGTTGTAAGTGGTGTCGAAAAATATGCGGTGCCAGTTGATCCAGCTCTCGTAATTCTTTTCCGTGGGGTACCAGTGGATATCGAACACGTCCAGCAACTGCACATCGGACTTTTTCTGTTCCTCGCCCAGGCGCTTGATAAAATATTCCAGCCAGCAGTAGTTATGGTCGGGGGCCTTGATATACGAAGTAACCGCTTTCCCTTCGGCATTATTGTCATAGCGGATGTTGCACCAGCTCCATTCGTTTGCCACGACGGGGCCCGTGAGCTTCACATCGGGATAGAGCTTCTTCGCCGCCTTCGCGACCGCCACGTAGTTTTCTATCATGCGTTCTGGAGCGACCGTAGAACTGTCCGGAAATTCGTAGGGCAAGTCATCGTGCGTGCCACGCCAGATTTCCATCTCGTTGTCCATGCTCCAGTACTGCAGGCGTTTCATGTCGTACTTGAGTTCGTCCTTCCAGTGGGGCAAAATACCTACGGTAGAATCCGCGGGCCATTCTTCCAGATAAAGCGCGGAATTGCCCGCCTTGATTAGATTCCCGCTATCATCCACCTCGCCACCACCCGCCAAATTCAGGTTCGCGGGAGCGTTCTGTCCGTGCGCCTGCTTGTAATCCCAGTCGGCGAAGTTGTATTCCGTACTGCTCGCCGCATAGCCCGTCAGCTGGAAGGCGTACATCGCATCTACACCCGGCAAATTGTCGAGCACTTTCTTTGCAGAAATATCCCAGTTGTGGGCATAGACATTGTTGTAGTAGTCGGGGTGGCTCGTGATGTTCTTGCGCCAGTTGTGCTTGGTGGCGTTGTTCCCGTTGTTCATGCGCAGGTAGCGGATACCCGCCTGGCGGTAGGTCTCGAGATTTGCGCGTTCCTTTTCGGTGAGCGAATCGACAACATCGTTAAGGTCGCCACTGTTACCGTTGCAGTAGATGTTCCTGCCGTAAAGGTAGGGCGAAACCGGCTTCACGCCCGAGGAGGCGTCCACCGTAACGGACACCCCAGCAAAGGCATCCGCAAAAGCGAGAGAAGCCCCAAGACATAATATCCGAGCAAAATGATTTCCCATAACAGTCCCTCGATACCCTTAATCTAATCAAAAAAAGGCGGTTTGGCGCAATTCACGGTAAAAACAGCAAAAAACCGTGAAACACATGAAAAACCATCAATTTCGTTGCAATTTTCTAAAAAATATTGTCAAATTCGTTGCAATTTTATATATTAAGACTGTCAAATTCGTTGCAATTTATGGTAAAAACATGTTAAAGCGAAAGTTCTACGATTTCTTAAAACAGTGGAAAAACACCAAAAAAAGGGAATGCTTGCTCGTAAATGGGGCTAGACAAGTGGGCAAGACATTTATCATCGACCGTTTTGGCCGCGAAAACTACCGCAGCTACATTTACCTGAACCTTTTCAAGAATCCAGAATACAGGGAGATTTTCGAGGGCCCGCTCGATCCGGAAGAAATCTACAAGCGGATATCCCTGTTTGTGAAAGGAACTCAATTTATCGACAAGGATACACTGATTTTCATTGACGAAATCCAACTTAGCGGCAAGGCGAGAACGGCACTCAAATTTCTTGCAATTGATGACCGTTTCGACATTGTGGCATCGGGTTCGCTTCTCGGCTTGCACTATAACAAACTATTAAAAGAAGCTGAAAAAAGTAAAATTTCCATCCCGGTCGGCTACGAACGCGAAGTCGAAATGCACTCGCTTGATTTCGAAGAATTCCTGTGGGCGGTCGGTGTAAGCGAAGACGCCATTACCGCCCTGCGGGAATACTACGAGAAAAAAGAACCCCTCCCTGATTCTGTCAAGGAACTGTACCAGCAAAAACTGCGCGAATACTTGGTCGTCGGCGGGATGCCCGACGTGGTCAACGCATTTGTGCGCACATCCAATTTCCAAGACGTTTTCAAGGCACAGCAAAAAATTTTCAAGGCATACGAAGACGACATCCAGCAATACGCCACCAATACGGAACGGCCCAAAATACGCGCCTGCTACTACTCGCTGCCGAGGCAGCTTTCCAAAGAGTATCCGAAATTTCAGTACAAACTAGTTGAAAAGAACGGCAGTGCCCGCAAATACGCAAATTCGCTGGATTGGCTTGTCGATGCAGGGTTAATTAAACTAATCCATAACGTAAGTCTGCCCGAAATGCCTCTCCGTGCCTATGAGCAACCCGAGAATTTCAAGGTCTATGTGACTGACATCGGACATGCCACGAGCCTTTTCGGAACAGAATCTCAGAGGGCTTTATTGCGGAAGGAACTGAAGGGACATGCCAAGGGCGGCATCTACGAAAACCTCATTTTTGACATTCTGAACAAACGCGGCTTGCCTCTAAATTATTACAGGAACGGCGAGAACACTCAGGAAATAGAATTCGTCCTGGAACATTCCGGCAAAATTCTCCCCATTGAAGTCAAGTCTAAAAACGGCAGTACCACGTCAATGAACGAATTCATCAAAAAATACAAACCGACGCTTGCCATAAAGCTGATTGACGGAAACATCGGCAAAGACGGGAGCAAGGTGAGCCTGCCGCAGTTCATGGCGATGTTCTTGCCATAGCTTTTACCACTTTTGGTAAAAGCAAAGGCCAGCCCGGTGTTTGGGCTGGCGAGATTTTTGAAGGGCCGTGCACTACGTGCTAGGCCCGTTGCCTACCGCCGTTGGCGGTTGGCAACTAGCTAGTCCTTGACGCAACGAACAGAAGACGCGGAGAGCTTGAGGTCGTCGCTCAGCTTCGCATAGTCGTAGTTGCAGAGCGACATTCTGTACGCGCCGTAGCTGTCCTCCTCAGTAGAACTCCAGAAGTACGCGAAGTTGCCCTCGTTGTAGAAATACCCACTGTTGCCGCCGTAGCCAGCAGGCAACGCCGAAAACCCAAAGGCATTTGTGCCGTTTCTATTTTCTAACCAACCACTCCTGGACTTAAGCACATTACCGGCCACAAGTTCCCCGCCAACAACATCAAACAAAAATCTAAATTCAGACTCGCTGGGCAGGTGCCAACCCGTGGGGCAAACACCCTGAACAGGCAAGGTCGCAGAGCATGTCGAACCGAAACTGCAACCTTTTCCGTTGGCGCTAAATGTTCCAGCGCTATCCATAGCGGCACTCCACAGATACAAGCGGCCATATTTAGTACAGTTGGAAGCGTCATTCCCATAACAATAACTTCCTATCGTTTCATAGTTCATGTTCTCCGCCATCCACACTTGACTACCTATTTGAATGGTACGATATTCCTTTCCATCTCGCTGGTCTATCAACCATCCGTAATTTAAACTAGCACCTTCATTAGGAGTCCCATTTTCAGCAGCAGAAGACATTACTTGATAATCTTTGACACCTTCATTAGAAGACTGGTTTATACCATTCCCAGAACCACTACCAAAAATGGCTCCATAATTATTCTCCCAGTCGCCCGCATAGTCCGTGCAATTCCAGAGAAGCAGAGCCGTCATAATCAAAAGAATCTTTTTCATATCAACCCCGCTAGAAAAGGAACGTTATACCCAAGGCAAGTAGGCCTGCCGCCATAACGCCGATTGAAATGTTTCGTGACGTTTGATTTTTATTGGCTTCGTCCAGTCCGCCCTGATATGCTTCGGCTGTCATCGGAGGCGTCGATGTTGCATCTTTCGCTTTCTGGTCAAACACATAGGCTGCCACACCACCCGCAATGGCGACACCGGCAAAAATCGTCACCGGCACCCAGTGAACTTTCTTGCCGCCTTCTTTTTTCATTTCATCAGTCGCATCGTCAGCAGAATTTTGCGATTTATCCCTGTTCCACGTAATTCCAGATTTTTTCTCAGACTTTGCAACACAACGGATAGGCAAAGGAGCATCCCTGGGGCTGGTCTGCACAGAGGCTGCATCTCCATAGTTCTCAAAAAACATCGTCATTACAAGTTTATTCGCAGCCACTGCAGTCGATGTCCAGAACGGCACCCCCTCTTTTCTCTCACCATCTTTCAATAATACGTAGGGGCCATAGTCCCTGTAGGGGTCGTACTCTCCATCCGGATCATACGGATTAGGCATATGTTCTAGAGAAAAGCCATAAAGGTCGGGGCCATCCATCCTCAGTGATTCAGCAGCTTTTTTTGCACCACCCACGGTCCTAAACAATGCGTTAACATCACTCGTATCAGGCAGACGCCAGCCTGATGGGCAAGCCTCTTCACCGAGCCCAAGCCATCCTTGACCTTGTGCAAGTTTCCATTGATAATAGCACCCGGATCCATCTTCAAGGCATGTATAGCACCCAGATCCATCTTCAAGGCATGTCAAGCCAGGATAGGGTTCAGGGGTTCCTCGAACAGACGACTTTTCATATTCAAATTTCAGGTTTTCGGCCATCCAAATCCGGTCACCAATCTGGATACTGCGATATTCCCGACCATCCCTCTTGTCAATAAAGGTTCCGCCATTTTCAAAGATATACTTGTCACGAGTTGCTAATCTTTCCTGTTCTAATCTTTCCCGTTTTCTTTGTTCTAACATTCTTTCCTGTTCTAATCTTTTCTCTTCTAATAATCTTTCTTGTTCCCATCTTTCCTCTTCTAATATTCTTTCCCGCGCTATTCTTTTTTGTTCTTCATCATCTTCTACACAGCGCATTTCACAATTGTCAGCTTTAAGATTAGTGAAATCAACATCGGGCCAATCCCCACGTGTACCATAGATTCTCATCGCAGCTTTTCCATCCTTACGAGATCTATCTGCAATACAAACAGATGCCCATGTATATTTGGGACTAAATAATCCTCGTTCTTCTTCATCACCCTTATTTAAAGAAAAGCCATAATTATCCGTGCCATAATGGATTGCTTTATATGCCATCCATTTATATTCTCGATAATAGTCCAATGAATATACCCTTTTTGAATCCCACGCACTAGAGGAATCAATAACATTCCACTCATCATCCGAAGACAGCAATGCCCACACAGCATACCATTCAGAAAAAGGATGATTGTTGTCATTTTTGACAAATTTTATTAGGGTTTTCCAATCATCATAACTAGGTATATGCCACTCATTGGGACACTCTCCTTCCTGCAAGCCTTCCGCCATCCAGTTTTGCGTTCCCATACGAATCGTTCTATAAGCTTTTTCACCTACATAAAGAGTTCCGCCATGCTCGCGGATATATCTTTCCCTACTTTTTTTGCCGTTCTCCTTATTTTTGTTCATTTCCCTTTTTAGCTCAGCCAAATGCTCCCTTTCGTTTTTTTGCATTTTTTCTGCATGTTGTTTAGAATTTTTTCTATCTATGGCCTCGTCCTGAGGAGTTAACTGAATAACCTCTGCTCTGTGTTCTTTGACACGTTTGACTAGTTGGCTTTTTTCTCTGAAATTATAGCCACTGCAGGAACCATCACGCTGGCCTTTTTCATCCTCACAATCCACCCTATATTGAGACAAATCTTCGCATTCATAATCTCTATGACCAAATTCTATGTCACCTGACGCCATACATTCTACGGCATAGCTTAAAACAGCGAACATGCTTACCAATGCGCATAATACTTTATAAGTAGCTTTAGATTTCATAACTTGTCCTTTTATTACACTACATCCAACATTCCTGCCGGATTATTGGATAGGCATCTAATTCCTTTAGCCAATTACATTGACAACCAGATTGCATTACCATCTTCGTTTTATTGCATCCGCAGGTAAAGAAATCATTGACAACGAAGATTCGTTGAGGTTTTTATACAACCGCCTATATAATTGTGTCAACTCGTTTTCATGCGCCTTATAGTCATCAATTGTTTGAATTCTTTTAATCAAATTCTTTTGGGAACTAGTCAGTTTGGTATCGTCTTTTGTTTTATCCATATAAAACTTGGCGGATTTTTTTCGCTAACGAAAAATCTTCATCTTTTACAGAAATCATAATTGTATCGTTTGCATTTGAATAAATGTTAATGGCTTGCGAACGAAACAATTCATTCAACTTACGAACAAAATCCTCTATGCTCATAGCCCATACTTCCTTAAATTTTTTCTTCTTTTATTTTCCCATCGAATGAGCCATACCCTCCCTAAACGTAAAAAAAAAAAACAAAGTCAAGTGTTTTTGTGCTTTTCGGCCGTTTTTGAAGAAAAATTTACAATCGGGCTGGAAAAATCACCCAAAAAGCGACAATCTTTTCAGGGAGAGTCAGTAAAAACAAAGCTCGCGGGCCTAGCTACCCCTGGCACTCGAAGCAGAGTGCGGCCACCAGCGGAGCGTTCCAGTTGATGGCGGTCTCGTTGCTCGCAAAGGAGCAGCGTTCGTCCGTGTACGAGAATCCCGGCTGCGGGCCCGGATAATGCGGAAAACGGTGCATATCCTGCCTGTCGGCGTTGATGCCGCCCACGACAAGTCCCGGAATCGGGGCCTCGATGCCGTCGGAATGGCAGATGCGGTGGTGCGGGAACTTCGGGGAACTCCAGGCGGAACCCGTCACGAAGCAGCGGTCCACAGGATTCTTGCCGTAGATAAAGTCGAGCATCTTTTTTGCGCAATCCGCGTAGACCGTAGACGGGAACCATTCGTTTACAAGGAACAAGGTAAGCGCATGGTTCGCGATTTCGCCGTTCGAACCCCATACGAACTTGCGGATGGAAAGTTCGTATGGATCCTCGTGGGCAAGCTTCACAATCTCGTCGGCGACAACCTTCAGCGTATTGCGGGCGCGCACCTGCAAATCCAGGTCCTGCGACTGCAGGGCGAGCGCAATCCAGCCCAGGTTCTGCGTATCGCGCCAGGAAGCGCCGAAATCCGGCGGGCACTTTTCCATGTCCGAAAGCAGATGGTTCCTGAAGTGGTCACAACCTTCCCTCTCGCAATCGGTACAGACCTTGACCTTGCCACATACCTCGCGGAAAAGCATGGCCCGCGCCCAGAAGAACTCGTCGTCGTAGCGTTCGTCGCCGTAGCCGCCGCTCCCTTCGGTATTGTGCGGGTAGGTGACATCGGGATTCTCGATGGCCCAGCGGTAGGCGCGGAGGGCCGCATCCAGGCACTTTTGCGCAAAGGAGGGATAGACGTTCGCGAACACGCGGTGCGCCTGCGCGAGCGCGCCTGCAAAATTCAGCGTCGAGGTCGTCGATTTCCCCAAAATCTGGCGCTTCTGCAGGGCATCGGACTGCGAAGGCGAAACAAAGCCGTCCCAGCGCACCGGCGACACCTTGAAGAACACGCCGCCGTCGTCATCCTGCATGCGCAAGAAAAATTCAAGTTCGAAGCGGATTTCTTCCAGCAAATTCGAACGGAACGACCCTGCGTCAAAAAAATCCGCATTGCTGAAAGTCATGCGGCGGTCGTCCGCGAATTCGGCCGCAAGCAGGAGGGTCGCGACCGAGACGCCCCCGTTCACGATATACTTGCCGTAATCGCCCGCATCGTACCAGCCGCCATGCGCGTTCCACGTGCCGCTACGTTCCATGCTCGGGTGGAATTCGATATTGTCGTCCACATGTGCGGCAGGCCTCGCCCATTTCCCGGCACGGTCGGGCGTCAGTTCTACACCGCAACGCTGGAAATAGAACGACCGGAGTGTCGTCGAGAGCTGTTCCAGCGCAAGCCTGTCCGAGATTTCGAAGAACTTGGATTCGGCAAGCACGTTCCCCTTCGTGTCGATTACCGAGATGCGGAACTTCCCCGCCTTCTCGACTGCCGAAAAATCACCTTCCCAAATAAACTCGTCCGTGTAGGTGCATGGCCCCTTCTCAGCCATCGAGGCACCGTACACGCGGTCGCCGCTTTCGGAAAGGATTTCGAACCACGGCTGCATCCCCTTCAGGGGATTATCCGCCACGTCGCATGCAAGCAAAAAGACCTTGGGCCCCTTGGGGGCGTAGCCGACATGGTTGTAGCGGATGCTGAAATTCATGCCCTAATTCTACATTTTTACAAAGTAAAAAGCCCACGCAGGGCCGACGATTCCGTTTACACGGAGAACCAGCGCTAAATCAAATCGCGGGTCAGGAGTTCGCCATGGTCCAGGACCAGGCGCCTAAACGGGCTATTCAGGTAAAAATCGGGGTTGTGGGTCGCCATCACCACCGTCGTGCCGCGGGCATTGATTTCCTTGAAAATCTTGAACACCTCGTCGGCGTTTTTAGGGTCAAGGTTACCGGTCGGTTCGTCCGCAAGCAGCAAATAGGGGTTATGGACCATCGCGCGGGCAATCGCCACACGCTGCTGCTCACCGCCCGAAAGCGTGTAGGGCATCGCGAAGCGCTTCTGGCTTATCCCCACAAGCGCAAGCGCGTCAAAAACGGCCGCGTTGATCTTGCTGCTCGGGGTCCCCACGATGCGGAGCGCGAGCGCCACGTTCTCGAACACGTTCCTGTCGGGCAAAAGCTTGAAATCTTGGAAGATGATGCCCATCTTGCGGCGGAACGCCTGAATCTTGTTGTCCGGGGAACTCTTGCTGTCGTAAACGCAGTCGCCGGTAAACTTCACCATCACCTGGCCGCCGCGTTCCTCGTCCGGACGTTCGTCCATATAAATTAACTTGAGCACGGTCGACTTTCCCGCGCCCGAATGTCCCGTCAAGAAGACGAATTCACCCTTGTTGATGCGGAAGGTGATGTTGTTCAGCGCCTTCCAGTTGTCCTCGTAGGACTTCGTCACGTGGGTGAAATGAATCATGATGGCTCCTGCGTCCTTCGGATTATGCGGAAACCTACTCCGTCATGCGGATTTCGATGTGGACTTCTTCGCGCCATTTCTTGATGAGCGCGGTCAGCTTCTCGTTTTCGAGGTAGTTCGCCGCCATCGCCTCGATCTTGCCATAATCCTCCTCGAGCGTAAGTTCGCGGATCTGGCGCGAATCGTCGAGGCGGAACAGGTGATAGGCGCCATCGATTTCCACGGGTTCGGAAACTTCGCCCACGTTCAGGTTCGCCACCGGTTCGACATAGGCAGGTTCCATCTCGTTTTTCTGGAACCAGCCCAGCAGGCCTCCCGCGAAGTTGCTCGACTTGTCCTCGCTAAACTTCTTCGCAGCGACGGCAAAATCTTCCTTCGTCTTGATGGCGGTGCGGAGAGAATCAGCAATGTGCAGCACGCGGGCAGAATCCGCCGCCGTCGGAATCGTACGGAGCAGGATATGCGCCGAGCGGACGCCATCTTCCTTGCGGCCCATCACGCGGACAATATGCCAACCGCGGTCCGTCTTGACCGGAGTCGAATAGTACTGGCCGTTCTTCAGCTGGTCGAGGGCGCGTTCGAAAGCGGGGTCCAGAAGGCCGCGCCTGAAGTAGCCGAGGTCACCGCCCTTTTCGGCAGAGGAATCCTGAGAATGGTTCTTGGCGAGCAATTCGAACTTGATACCGAGATTGAGGCTGTCGATAAGGGCCTCGGCCACGCGCTTCACGGAATCGACGATGGCGGAATCCGGTTCGATCTTAAGCTGGATATGGCTCAGCAGCACGCAGTTGAACTGGCGTGGCAGGGAATCCTTGTAGGCCTTGTAAAAAGCATCCACTTCCTTCTTGGTGGGGCTCACCGCGCCAATATGGCGCTGGCGAACACGCTGGGTTTCCACGTGGCTACGGATTTGCTTGGCAAGCTGGTCGCGGTACTGCGCCATGCTCACGCCGAGCTGCGAGCGGATGGCCTTTTCGAGAGTCGCCATATTGATGTTCTGGCTCGCCGCGAGCTGCGTCAGGTGCGCCGTCACGCGCTGGTCGATTTCCGCATCGGACACCACGATGGAATCACGGTCGATGCGGCTCAGAAGGACCTTCTCTTCAATCAGCTTGTCAAGAACGAACTGTTTCTGTTCCTGTTCACTCATCGAGGCGGCCGCAGGCGTTTCCTGGAAATGATACAAGTTGTTCAAAAATTCAGAACGCATGATGGGTTTGCCATCGACAATCGCGGCAATGCCTTCCATGAGGACCGGAGCGGCAATCACCGATGTCAAAAGTGTTCCGAGGACAAAAGCAAACAGACCAAACTTTCTCATTGGTTTTCCTTTTCATTAAACACGCTCATCTTCGAAAAGATGGGGCGCTTCATTTTCCATTCTTTCTTGAGGCGGTCCATAACGGCCCTACGGTGTTCAATCCACACCATATTGAAGACATCATCGGCCACTTCCTTGAAGGGCCGGACATCGGCAGAATCAAGGCGTTCCGTCACCACAGCCATCTTCAGCGCGCCATTGCAATAGCGCATCACGGAGAGCTTTCCGACAGGATACGTGAGGATATCGGGGATCATGCATGAATCCGGAGTCGTTGCGACACTGTCGAACCGCACGATTTCCTTCACATTCGGATGTTCCGGAGGTACGGCGTTGATTACACGGGTCTTCATCTCGGAATAGTACGCATCGGCACTCGCCCAATCCTTGAAGTTGAGGATTGCACCCGAGACCGTCGTCTTTCCGCGAAGATACGAGTTCCTATGCGCCTGATAATAATTCAGCTTTTCGCTGTCGCCAATCATCATGGTATCGGCAAATGTCTGCAGGTAAAAATCGACAACCATCTTCCGGATAGTGGTTTCTATCTGCGCCGAGAGGATGGAATCATTCATGATATTCGCATCCATGGCCTCCTGATAAATGACTTCTTCGTCAATCCAGCGTTCCAGAAAGCCGAGCTTTTCACGATCGGAGAGAGAATCCCACTGAGGCACGACGCGATAGACTTCGGATTGCGTGAGCTTCCTGTTTCCGACAGAAACCACAACCGGGTCTTCCTTGCCAAAGGGGATTTCACAGCCCGCAAGGAGAACGCCCACACACAGGGTCAAAAACAAATGCCTAAACTTCATCGGGGGTAAATTTAGAAAATTCGCTCCATGACGCCCAACATTCCCTATAAATAATTTAACTTTCAACACAAGGAAACTCGCCATGGACAAGAAAATCGCTCTTACCGTAAACTACTCGAGGTTTGTCAATTTTGCTATGCAGCAGAATTCCATCCCCGTAATCCGCTCCATCCAGCTCAAAAACTGCACCGAAACGGTCATGGAGCGCATAACGGTCTCCGTGCACACGTTTCCAGAATTTTCGTTCCCCCTGGAATTTCACGCCGAGAACCTTGCTCCCGAAGACACCGTAGAATTCGACGGCAAGCGGTTCATGCTGAATCCGGACTACCTGATGCGGCTTACCGAGCGTCTTGCCGCCAAAATCGAGATAAAGGTGTCCGTGAACGGCGAGGAATGCGACCAGGAAATATTCGACATCGACATTCTCACCTACAACGAATGGACCGGCCCGTTAATTATCCCGGAGCTCATCGCGTCGTTCGTCACGCCGAACCATCCCTTTGTCGCAAAGGTCCTGCGGCGTGCCGCCGAGAAAATGCAGGAATGGAAAACGACGGGCACCATGTGCGGTTACCAGAAGAAAAGCGAAAATGACGTGCTGATGCAGATGGCCGCCATATTCGCCGCCCTGCAAGAAGAAAACATAGCCTACTCGATGCCACCGGCCGGGTTCGAGCTCGTCTGTCAAAAAGTAAGGCTCTGCGACGACATCGAATCGCAAAGGCTCGGGACATGTCTCGACCTGAGCCTCCTTTACGCATCGTGTCTGGAACAGGCCGGCCTGAACCCGATCCTGGTGTTCATCAAGGGGCACGCCTTCGTAGCATGCTGGCTTATCCCAGAAACATTCCCCGCCCCTTGCCAAGACGACTTCTCGTTAATCACCAAGCGAATAAGCGAAGAAGTCGGTGAAATCGCCGTAGTGGAATGCACGCTGTTTGCGGGGACGAAGGACATCGACTTCGACAAGGCAAAACTCACTGCCGAAAAAGTTTTCTTCGACGGGTCTGAGCTCCAATTCTTCATTGACATAAAGCAGGCCCGAGCCATGGGGATTCGCCCGATTCCCCAACGCAAGTACAATCCGGACGGTTCTATCAGCATCGTGGAAGAGGAATCCGATACCGACGAAACGACGTGGAGCGCACCCGAAGAAATCCAGAAAGTCGAGGTCGACAATCCCGAAGGCGGGGTAAAGCTCCCCAAGCAGCGGATATGGCAAAACAAGCTATTGAACCTGAGTCTCAGGAACTCGCTCCTGAATTTCAGGCCCTCGGCAAACACGATACAGCTCGTATGCAACGATCTTGGGTTCCTCGAGGACCAGCTTTCTGCCGGAAAGGAATACCGCCTCATTGAGTTCTACGAAGAAAGCACAAGAGGCAATAACGACGGGAACTTTTTTGTTGTCGTCGACAAGGAAACCAAGACACCTCTCATAAAACATGAACTGGACGAATTGGTCCGCGCCGACATCGACAGCCACCGTCTCAGGACATTCTTTACGCTGAACGAAAACGAAAAGCGAGTCAAGGAACTTTACCGCAAGGCTAAGCTGAGCCTTGAAGAAAACGGATCCAATACGCTGTTCCTCGCACTCGGCTTCTTGAGATGGTTCGAAACGGATGCCAGCGAAGCCCCAAGATACGCGCCCCTGGTGCTCTTGCCCCTGGAAATTGTCCGAAAGTCCGCCAGTCAAGGTTACGTTATCCGTAAAAGAGACGAAGAATCCCGTTTCAACATCACTCTGCTCGAAAAACTGAGAACGGAATTCGACCTTTCCATCCACGGACTGGACCCCCTCCCGACAGACGATAGCGGAACCGACATCAAGAAGGTCTTTTCCATTATCCGCCGCGCGGTAATGAACAAGCGGAACTGGGACATCGAAGAATTCGCCTGTATCGGCCAGTTCTCTTTCTCGCAATTCATCATGTGGACCGATATCGGGACCCGCAGCAAGGAACTGGAACAGAACCAGATTGTCAAGGGACTTATCGACGGTGCCCTTCCGGAATCGCTACCCGAACTCGTATCCGTCGACACGCTGGACACTGACTACAAGCCGTCCGACATGGCCACCCCGCTAGACGCGGACTCTTCACAACTCGCCGCCATATCTTCCGCGGCCAAGGGATGCAGCTTTGTTTTGCACGGCCCCCCGGGAACAGGAAAATCGCAGACCATCACCAACATGATTGCCAACGCGCTTTTCAACGGGAAGTCGGTGCTGTTTATCGCCGAGAAGATGGCCGCCCTTTCCGTAGTGCAGAACCGTCTCTCGAAACAGGGGCTCGACCCGTTCTGCCTGGAACTCCATTCCAACAAGGCGAACAAGAGCGCCGTCACCGCGCAGTTGGAAAAGTCTCTCGAATTCGGGATGCACAAGAAGCCCGAGGACTATGCGGCAGAAGCGGAATCGCTACACGAAAAGCGCAAGCATCTAAATGAACTCATGGAAAAAATCCACAGGGTTCACCAATCGGGATACTCCCTTTACGACTGCATCGGGATGTTCGAGCACCATCCCGAATTCAACGGGGCCATTGCCGTCCCGACAAAGACCGTAACTAGTGCAGATGCCCCGACCATAAAGAGATGGATCGACAACTGCGATAAATTCAGGGTCATGGCGGAACAGTGCGGAAACATCCAAGAGCACCCGCTATTTGATTGGAAATGCGGCCACTATTCCGAATCATCCAGAGAAAGCGTCTGCGAAATTCTCGAAGAACTGGAAAGCAAAATTTCTCGCCTGTCGGAAATCATATCCGATCTGAGCAGCAAATGCGCTTCGGTAAAAATTGATTCCCGGAAGAAAATAGAACATCTATCGGCCCTGCAAGACACTCTTGGCAACGCAGATTCCCTACCACAAGAAATACTCTTCCAGGATGACGGCTCCGTAAAGGAACTGCTTTCCAAGATATGCGATGCGGGAAAGCGCCGGAACAATATCCAGAAATCCATAAACAGCGAATACGAAAGCGAAATCTACAGCATTGACGCTCTCGACCTCCGCGGAGAATGGAAAGAAGCAAGCGTCAAATGGTTCATTCCCAAATTGCTTGGCGAACGCAAGGTCATTTCGGCCATCAGGCGCATGGCAAAAGACCCGCGAGCCGTCCAAAAGGAATATGTCCCCGAACTCCTGGACAACCTTATCGAATTTTCAAAGCTCACCAAGACCATCAGCGACTCCGGCTCGATGCTTTCTGGGCGTTTCGGACGGTTCTGGAAGGGAACGGACTCCGATTGGGAACAACTCGAAAAGCTATACGGCACAGGAACTGCGATATACGCGCACCTTTGCTCACTGTACAGCGATTCCCAAGACATCGCCACGATGTGCAAGGACATTGCCGACCTGAAAAACTTCCGCGAAAAGACGGGCCAGACACTCACCGATTTCATGAACACCTTCAACGAAATCGACAAGCTCTGGGCAACGCTCTCGGCAACGACAAAGATGTCCGCCGACATCAAGTTCGGGGAAAACTGGACCTCGGCGCTCCAAGAGAGGCTCGCCCACTGGAAAAAATCACTTCCGCTGTGGCACGACTGGTGTAACTACAACGCCCTCAGGGACATCCTTACCGAAGACGGCATGGAATGTACCGCCCAGGCACTTGAATCCGGCAAGATTGCCACAAAGGATATCATTGACGCCTTCAAGACAAACATTGCCTATAGGCTCATCGTCAAATACATCGAGGACGACGGCAAACTGGGCAACACGAACGCGAAACTGATTGCGCACGAAATCGCCCTATACAAGAAAGCCAGCGACAACTTTGCCGACCTCACGCGCAAGGAACTCATCGCACGGCTATCAGCGAGAATTCCCACCGCTTCGCCCCTGGGCAATTCTTCTGAAATCGGCATTCTCAAGAAGAATATCAAGAGCAAGAGCCGTGGCGTGTCCATCCGCCAACTCTTCGACTCTATCCCGAACCTTCTGCGCAGGCTTACTCCCTGCATGCTGATGAGCCCAATTTCTGTCGCGCAGTACATCGACCCGAAATTCCCGAAATTCGACCTGGTCATATTCGACGAAGCCTCGCAGCTGCCGACCTGCGAAGCCGTCGGGGCGATTGCTCGAGGAAACAGCCTTATCGTGGTTGGCGACCCGAAGCAGATGCCCCCCACCAGCTTCTTCAAGAAGGGATACACGGACGAAGACAACATTGAAAAGGAAGACCTCGAAAGCGTCCTTGACGACTGTCTCGCGCTCTCCATGCCGGAGTCTCACCTGCTATGGCATTACCGTTCAAAAGACGAGAGCCTCATCGCGTTCAGCAACTACAATTACTACGACAAGAAACTATTCACGTTCCCCTCGCCAAGCGACCTGGAAGGCGCAGTGAAGTTCATCGAAGTCAAAGGATTCTACGACAAGAGCAAGACTAGGCAGAACAGGGCCGAGGCGGAGCGCGTTGTCGGGGAAATCGTCAGAAGGCTCAAGAACCCCGCAGAACGCAAGAAGAGCATCGGCGTGGTTACGTTCAACATTGTCCAACGCAACCTCATCGACGACCTCCTGGAAGCAGAGTTCTCCAAGGACCCAAAACTGGAAAAATGGGCGTCGGAATCCAGCGAAGAAATTTTCATCAAGAACCTGGAAAGCGTCCAGGGGGACGAACGAGATGTCATCATATTCTCCGTCGGCTACGGTCCGGACGCCTCCGGCAACGTGTCGATGAACTTCGGCCCCATCAACAATGCAGGCGGATGGAGACGCCTAAACGTGGCAGTCTCACGAGCCCGTTACGAGATGATGGTATTCTCGACGCTACAACCCGAGCAAATCGACCTGAACCGCTCTTCTGCCGAAGGCGTTGCCGGACTCAAGGCATTCCTGACATTCGCAAAGTACGGGAAACACGCTCTCGCCACATTGCAAGGCGATTCCAGCAAACCGGCAACAGACTACTTCAAGAATTCCGTCGCCGACGAACTCCGGAATCAGGGCTACCGCGTAGAAACCGATGTCGGGTGTTCCAAATACAAGATGGACCTGGCAGTCGTACATCCTGAAGACGAAAAGAAGTTCATCCTCGGAATACTGTGCGACGGGCAGACCTACAAAGAATCCGCCACAGCCAAAGACAGGAACATCCTGCAACAAAATGTATTGGAAAGCCTTGGCTGGAACATCATCCGCCTATGGTCTTTTGACTGGTTCATAAACAGGGAACACCGCGAACGCATCGTCCAAGAAATAAAGCAGAAAATTGGCGAGTGTCTTGAAAAAGAAAAACAGGCTGCCAATGTCAGCAGCGAAAGTCCATACGAAACCCAGGAAACAGAGGAGGCTCTCGAGCCAGGCGAATCCGATAGCGTAGAAACCGCCGAGGAAACCAAATCTACAACAGCGGAAGCCGTAGACATCCAGCAAGCCTTCGCTTCGATATTCAAGCCCTACGTTATCGCCGACATTTCCCCGATGCCCAAGGGAAGTGACATCTATGACCCCGCGAAAACGGAAATTCTCCTTTCGCAGGTAAAGAAAATCATAGAGGTGGAAGCTCCTATTTCGGAATCGGAAGTCGCCACAAAGGTTTCGACCCTGTGGAGCGCAAAAAAAACAGAAAAGTTCCTGAAGCGACTCGCCGAAATCTACAAGAAGCTCGCCATCATCAAGAAAAAAGAAGGCGATTCTATCTTTTTCTGGAATGCAGAGTCCAACGGCCCTGCAGAATTCCGCGTACCCATAGGCGGCTACAAACGCGACATGCAGAACATTTCCGTCCGTGAAATAGCCTTTGCGGTAAAGAAGATCGTCGAATCGCAGATAAGCATCGAGACCGAAGAAATCGAACGTATCGTCGCCAAGGTCGCGGGCTTTACCAAATGCACGGCGCAAATGAAGGAATTTATCGACAAGGCTATCAACTGGGCCGTGCGAGAAAATCTCGTCACCAAGAACGGCTCGAGGATCCTGTCGAAGGAACTATAACTGGAATTGCCTACCGCAATTGGCCAAAGCGGGCCTTGAGCTTGGCAAGAGAATCTTCTTCTATGACTTCTTCGGAATCATCGCCCTTGCGCTTGCACTTGAGGATTTCGAAATCCTCGAGCATGGCAGAAGCCTGCAGGTAGAGTTCGGGATATTCCGCATCGTCCTGCGTCATCCGTTCCATGCGGGAAAGGATCTCGCGGGCATTTTTGAGCTCGTGGTCCTTCATGAAGCGCGCCTTGAGGAAGGGCCGGAACTTTTCGCGGAGGTCCTTGACCGAGAGGTCAACCTTGTCATTGCCGGTTTGGACCGCGCCAAGCACGGCCAGCCTTTCGAACAAGGTATTCTCCTTGTGGTCGAGCAGGTAAAGCGCCACAATTTTCGAGATAGACTTGTTCCTCGCCATAAGCGCGGCGATGGCATCGCGGGCATGGTCGTCGCCCTGGCGCATGGCAACCGAGAATTCGCGAAGGATATCCCAGAACTTGACGAAAGCTTCGGCGCCGAGAAGGCCGGATTCGTAGGTGGCGCGCACGAGCGCGAGGCGCATTTCCTCGTCTTCGCTGCGGGTACTTGCTGCAAGGTTCCTGAAATCGCGAATCTTCTTGCCGCGGGAATACTCGAGGCCAGAGAAACGCACGCAACGGTTCGCATCCAGGTTGTCGACAACGAGCGACTTCAAGACCCACGACTTGAGCGCCGTCTTGAAGCCGTCGGAATAGAGGCCGCCTGTTTCGAGCATGTTCAAGCGGTCGACGACAAGCGTAGAATCCGCATCGGTTTGCGCGCGGTTTCCTGTATTGGACTGCGCGCGACCTTCTACGCGCTTGCGGAAGGCTTGCCAGAAGGCGGATTCTGCCGGAGTCATGAGCGCCGATTCGCCGAGGCGCCAGCCAAAGCGCATGTCGCCAAGCGCAAAGTCGATGCCGAACGTCACGAGGACAGGGCGCACCGCCGCAAAGAGCCGGAAACTCCCCCACTCGGGATTGATTTCAGTCGCAAACTTTTCCGCGAAACCGGGCTTGAAGATTCTCGCATGAATCCGCAGGTGGTTTTCCTTTTCGGGTGTGACCGTCGGGATGTCGCAATCGAGCTGCTTCATCTCGGCAAAGACTTCGTAGAGGCTGAAAAGCGGCGACTTGTGCGGATTTTCTTTGAGCTTGTCGCAGAAGGTGTCATCGATAAACGTGCGCTTGCCTTCCAGCTGCTTTTTTGCGGCCTTCGGCATCTCGCGGATAATAGATTCCGCCATCCACTCGCGCCACTGGTGAATCGAGAGCGCAAGAGTCGCGGGAGTCACCTGCGTAAGCATGTCGTAAGGCAGGTCAAGCGTGATGCCGTCGCAGTCACGCATCGCATCGAAGACCATCTCGCCCATCAACATACGGCTGGAACCGTCGAGACCTTCAATGCGGAACTGCTCAAGAGAACCACCGAGCGTGGGCTCCTGCGGTTTTGCGGCCTTTTTCTTGTTACCCTTCGCCAGGGCATCGAAAGCGCGGTTGCTGAAGCCCGAATCCGTATAGCTTACTCCCGTTTCGCTCTGGGCCAGCCAGAACTTCGCATCGAATTTCAGGAACTGGTCGGTATGTTCGCGGATGTAGTCTTTGAGCGTCTTGATGGAATTGACCTCATGCGCAATGCGCACGTAGTAATCCACCAGTGCATCTTCGCTCGGGGCAAGCCCGAATTGGCGCTTGCGGGCTTCCAGCGCATGCAGGTCCTCAACGACGCGTTCATTGTGCGTCATGAACGGGAACGGGCGCGCCATCTGGCCAAGCACCACAGCCTCGCGCCAGAAAATCTCGGCACATTCATTAGGATTCACGCGGGCGTAATCCACGCGGTGACCACGGCTAATCACAAGCCCGCGGAAACTCACTTCCTCCACCGCTTCCACGAAACCGCGTTCCTGGTTCCATGTGGGCGCATACCAGCGACGCGTGCAGAAGGGTTCCGCCACCTGCATAATCCATTCGGGCTTGATTTCAGCAGCCTTGTTCAGGAATATGCGGCTCGTCTCGCGCACTTCGGCACTAAAGAGCCATTCCACGCTCTTGCCGTAAAGGTCGCTGCCCGGGAACACGTGCGTCTCGCGGCCGCTCACCAGGCGGTAGCAGCCGTTCTCGATATCGCGAAGCGCAATGCCGCCCAGGAATCCGGAAAGCAAAGCGATGTGCAAATTGTCGCGATGGAAACTGTCGAGCGGGCATACGCGATTCTCGAATTTCACATCGAGGATACGCCCGAACTGTTCGTACAGATCAATCCATTCGCGGCAACGCAAAAAGTGAAGGCTGTTCTTATCGCAGAACTTGCGCAACTTGTTCCAGGTCTTGCCATCCCATTCGGCACAGAAGGCGTTCCACATGCAGATGAACGTGAGGAAATCACTCTTGTGGCCCGCAAACTTGCGGTGCAGCTGGCGAATGCGAGAGCGCTCGGGTTCCTCACTCGGAACCACGCGCGGATCCTGAATGCTCAATGCAGAACAGACAATCAATGCAGGCTGCAAAACGCCGGCATCGCGCGCCCGCAGGAGCACTGCAGAGAGCGCCACGTCCATCGGGAGGCGCGTCATTTCGCGGCCAAGCTTGGTCACATGCCCGCTGGCATTATCGGCGGTCAACGCGCCGAGTTCAAAAAGCGTCTTGTACGCGCCACGAAATGCCGAATGCGGTGGCGACTGCAAGAACGGGAAGTTTTCGAGTTCCAGCCCGAGGCTGCGCAATTGCAAAACCACGTTCGCGAGATTACTCCGCCGGATTTCCGGCTCCGTAAACTCGTCTCGCTTCTCGAAATCCTCGGGAGAATAGAGGCGAATGCAAACACCAGGCTTTACGCGCCCCGCACGCCCTGTGCGCTGCCGGGCACTCGCCTTCGAGATATCCTCGACAGGCAACCCCTGGATTCGAGACTGCGCGTTGTAGCGCGAAATGCGGGCCGTACCCGTATCGACCACGTAGGCAATTCCCGGAATCGTGAGCGAAGTTTCCGCGATGTTCGTCGCGAGCACCACGCGGGTCTTTTCCGTATGCCTGAAGATGCGGCGCTGTTCATCGGGGCTCATGCGCCCGTAAAGCGGCAAGATGTCGAAAGTCGCGGAGTCCAGTTCGTGCGCAAGTTCACCCGCCAAATCCTGGATGTCGCGTTCCGTCGGCAAAAAGCAAAGCAGGTGGTCGCGGTGGCGCGTTTCCAAATCGAGAATCGCATCGCGGGCCTCGTCAAGCAAGCCGGAATCGCCCTTGCCGCTAGTATCGAGCGCTGCCCGCGCCGCCGAACCCCCGTCAAAGTAATACTCGACTTCCACCGGGAACGTTCTTCCCTCGGCTTCGAGCACACAGCTGTTGTCGTAGAATTCCTCAAAGAGCTTGGCATCGAGCGTCGCGGAGGCCACAATCAGCTTGAATTCCGAGCGGGCCTGCAAAACCGTCTTGAAAATGCCGAGCAAGATGTCGATGTTCAGCGAGCGTTCATGTGCCTCGTCAATCACGATGGCCGAATATTGTTTAAAGAGCCTGTCGCGGCGGAATTCTTGCAACAGGATGCCGTCCGTCATCACCTTGATGGGGGCGTCACTCTGACCCTGTTCCCAAAAACGGATTTTCGTGGAGACGAGCGTTTCGTCCTTAAGTTCCTCGCGCAGGCGGTCCGCAATGGAAATCGCCGCAAGTCGGCGGGGTTCCGTCACACCGATCTTGAAACCAGCCTTGTCACCCTGCTCGCCCGCGGCTCTACCAGCAAACCACTCCAGCAGAAATTTCGGCAACTGCGTCGACTTGCCCGAACCGGTGTCTGCCTTGACAATCACCACCTGACGCTTTTCGAGCATCTCGAAAAACTCTTCCCGATGCTCGACAACGGGAAGTTCCGGGTATTCGATTTTCAAAGACGACAAATCCACAGGCATTAATCCAGCACCAAATATAAAAATATGCGAAAAATTTATACC